>Ga0247734_1000028_pt1 | contig 142089 bp, 103 predicted proteins | sample UWRJL103311B2_FD_180933 | JGI IMG/M metagenome (GOLD analysis project Ga0247734, IMG submission 180933) | Plant litter microbial communities from Arlington Agricultural Research Station in Wisconsin, United States - UWRJ-L103-311B-2 | ecosystem: Environmental > Terrestrial > Plant litter >...
AAACGATGCATCGCCGATGGTAGTGTGGGGTTTCCCCATGTGAGAGTAGGTCATCGTCAAGATTAAATTCCAGAACCCCTGATCGCTTACGCGTTCAGGGGTTTTGTTTGTGCGCTCGAAAAACACCATTCCCGTGTAGGAGCTGCCGAAGGCTGCGAACGGCGGTCTATCAGGCACACCGCTTTCGCAGCCTTCGGCAGCGCCTACAAAGTCTGTGTATCAACACCCCCCCCCCCGCATAGCCCACACAAATCCAGCCCAACTCCCAGCCCGTTTTGCGTTAAGGTTCGGCCTCAGGTTTTCGTCCAGCCAAGGAAGCATCCATGTCCGTAACAACCTCCCTCAGCGCCGGTTTCATGGTCGTTCACGGCAATCGCCTGGATGACCTGCGCAGTCTGGTGGTGTCATGGATGCGTCGCTATCCACTAACGCCCCTGGAAAACGAAATCGCACTGGTGCAGAGCAACGGCATTGCGCAGTGGCTCAAGCTGGCTCTGGCCGAAGACGCCGCGGACGAAGACTTGGGTGGCTGCGGGATTGCGGCAGCCATAGACGTGCAACTCCCCGGGAGCTTCATGTGGCAGCTGTACCGCTCGGTGCTGGGCAAGGACGAAATCCCTGCTGCCTCGCTGCTGGATAAGGCTCCGCTGACCTGGCGTCTGATGCGCCTGCTGCCAGCCCTTATTGATCAGCCGCACTTCGAGCCATTGCGCAGATTCCTGACCAACGATCCCGACCTGCGCAAGCGCTATCAGCTGTCAGAACGACTCGCCGATCTGTTTGACCAATACCAGGTCTACCGCGCCGACTGGCTGGAAGACTGGGCCGCAGGTCGCCACCAACTGCGTAACGCAAGAGGCGAATCCAAGCCGCTGACACCCGCCAATTGCTGGCAGGCCGAACTCTGGCGTGCCTTGTTGCTGGATGTCGGGGAGGCGGGCATGGCTCAGAGCCGTGCCGGTGTGCATCAGCGCTTTATCGAGCGCATCACCCACCTTGACGAAGCACCGGCAGGATTGCCTCCCCGTGTCATCGTATTCGGTATTTCATCACTGCCCGCCCAGGCACTTGAAGCCTTGGCAGGTCTGGCCAGATTCAGCCAGGTGCTGCTCTGCGTTCACAATCCATGTCGTCACCATTGGGCTGACATCGTCGCCGATAAAGACCTGTTAAGGCATCAATACAAGCGCCAGGCACGCAAGACGGGTATGCCGGTCGTCCTTGATCCGCAAGCCTTGCACCAGCACGCCCACCCGCTATTGGCCGCATGGGGCAAGCAAGGCCGTGACTACATCAACCTGCTGGACAGTCACGATGATCCCGGCAGCTATCGCTCGGCGTTCAAGGACGGACGCATCGATCTATTCAGCGAAAACGATCCCAAGACTGTCCTCAACCAGCTACAGGACGACATCCTCGAACTGCGCCCACTCGACGAAACTCGCGAGCTCTGGCCTGCCGTAAACAAAGCAACAGACCGTTCCATACGCTTCCATGTCGCCCACAGCGCACAACGGGAAGTCGAAATCCTGCACGACCAGCTACTGGCGCGCTTCAGCAAAGACCCTGATCTTCGCCCCCGTGACGTGATCGTCATGGTTCCGGACATCGACAGCTACGCGCCGCACATCCGCGCCGTATTTGGCCAGCTTGAGCGTGATGACAAGCGCTTCATCCCGTTCACCCTCGCAGACCAAGGCCAGCGTGGCCGCGAACCGCTGCTGATTGCCGTCGAACACTTGCTGAAAATCCCCGACAGCCGCTTCCCGGTCAGTGAAATCCTCGATCTGCTGGATGTACCTGCCCTGCGCGCGCGCTTCAAGATTCAGGAACGCGACCTGCCAACACTGCACCGCTGGATCGAAGGCGCTGGAGTGCGTTGGGGCCTCAATGCCGCGCAGCGAGAAAGCCTGGGCCTGCCACCCGAATTGGAGCAGAACAGCTGGCACTTCGGTTTGCGCCGCATGCTGCTGGGCTATGCCGTAGGGGCGGGTGCTGCCTGCGACGGTATCGAGCCCTATGACGAAATCGGTGGGCTGGACGCCGCGCTCATCGGCCCACTGGTCGCGCTGATTGATGCACTGCAGGTCGCGCACAACGAGCTGTCTTCGCCGGCCATCGCCCAAGACTGGGGCCTGCGCCTGCAAGCCTTGTTGCAGCTTTTCTTCCTCGCCGACAGCGAGCATGACGATTACCTGCTGGCTCAACTGGAACAACTGCGCGAAACCTGGCTGCAGACCTGTGAAGCCGTTGGCCTGCAAGACGAATTACCGCTGACGGTGGTTCGCGAAGCCTGGCTGGCAGGCCTGGACCAAGGCCGCCTGTCCCAGCGCTTTCTGGCAGGTTCGGTCAACTTCTGCACCCTGATGCCGATGCGCGCCATCCCTTTCAAACTGGTGTGTCTGCTGGGGATGAACGATGGCGATTATCCACGCGCACAGCCGCCGCTGGATTTCGACCTCATGGGCAGCGATTACCGTCCTGGTGACCGCTCCCGCCGTGAAGACGACCGTTACCTGTTGCTCGAAGCGCTGCTCTCTGCCAGGGACCAGCTCTACATCAGTTGGGTCGGCCGCAGCATTCGCGACAACAGTGAGCGCCCGCCATCGGTGCTGGTGGGGCAACTGCGTGATCACCTGTCCGCAGGCTGGAAACTGGCCGACGCCGTGGAACCCATGGACAGCAAAAAGCGTGACCCCGGCCAGCAGTTGTTGCACGCCCTGACCCTCGAGCACCCGCTGCAGCCGTTCAGTGCCCAATACTTCCATGCCAACACCGAGAACCTGTTCAGCTTCGCCCGCGAATGGCAGGTTTTGCACGAAGACCAAACCGCGCAGCCAACGCCGATGGCCCTGATCGCCCATGAACAGCTCGAACCGCTCAACCTTGCGCAGCTGCAGGACTTCCTCAGAAACCCGGTCAAACACTTCTTCAGCCAGCGTCTGAAGATTTACTTTGAAGTGGCAGAAGCGCCCTTGGCTGACGAAGAACCTTTCGTGCTCGATGCCCTTGAGCGTTACAGCCTCAGCGACAGCCTGCTCAATGCCGCGCTCACTCACGCCGACCACAGCGACGAAGCCCTGCAAGCCCAGGCGTTGAAACTGCAAGGCAGCGGTCTGCTGCCCATGGCGGGGTTCGGTGCCAGCCTGCAACAGGAACTGATCGAACCGTTGCCCGATCTGGTGCAGCGCTACCACAGCCTGCTGCACCGCTGGCCCGAGCCGCTGAGCAGTGCGCTGCCCGTCAGCCATGCGTCTCAGGGGGTAAGCCTCGAAGGCTGGTTAGGCGGGCTGCATCGCAATACCCAAGGTGACTACCTGCTAATCACGGCTATTCCCAATGCCATTGGCGGCAAGAAATCCCGCAAATGGCATCGCCTGATTCGCCCATGGGTGCTGCACCTTGTGGGCTGCGCCTGCGGATTGCCGCTGAGCACTGCGCTGGTGGCCAGTGACGAAACCTTGCTGCTGGACCCACTGGACCAAACCTTGGCGACAAACGTGCTGAACGACCTGCTCACCGCTTGGCTGTCCGGCATGCAGCGCCCATTGCCGATCGCCGTCAAAACCGCGTTCGCCTGGCTGGCCCAGAATGACGAAAGCAAAGCCCAGGCAGCCGCCCGCAAAGCTTACGAAGGCGACGGGCAAACCACTGACGGCGAGCGCCGAGAAAGCACCGCGCTCGCCCGGCAGTTCCCGGACTTCGATGCATTGATGGAAAGCGAAGAGTTCGTCGGCTGGTGCGAGGCGCTGTACAAACCCATTGTCGAGGCGCCCTGGCAGTCTCTGTCCAGCGAAGGAGCCAGCGCATGACTGACATCCAGCAAACTGCATCCCTGGCGCTGCGCTTTCCGTTGCGCGGCAGCCAGTTGATCGAAGCCAGCGCCGGCACCGGCAAGACTTTCACGATATCGGCGCTGTACGTGCGACTGGTGTTGGGCCATGGCGGTGATGCCGCGGGTTTCGGCCGCGAATTACTGCCGCCGCAAATCCTTGTCGTCACCTTCACCGATGCGGCCACCAAAGAGCTGCGCGACCGCATTCGCATACGTCTGGCTGAAGCCGCACGCTTCTTTCGCGAAGAAATCGCAGCCCCGGACGAGCTGATCAACGAGCTGCGTGATCAATTCAGTGCCGAGCAATGGCCCGCCTGCGCCAGCCGTCTGGATATCGCCGCGCAGTGGATGGACGAAGCCGCCGTATCGACCATTCACAGCTGGTGTCAGCGCATGTTGCGCGAGCATGCCTTCGACAGCGGCAGCCTGTTCACCCAGACCCTGGAAACCGACCACAGCAACCTGCTCGGCGAAGTGCTGCGCGATTACTGGCGGCTGTTCTGCTACCCCATGAGCGGCGACGCACTGACCTGGGTTCGCAGCAACTGGAGCGGCCCCGCAGCATTGTTGCCCAAAGTCCGCAGCCTGTTCGGCAGTGAACGCGCAGTTCCCACCCAGGCACCTGCCGAGCTGATCACCGCCTCGTTACAGCAACGTCGCGAAGCCCTGAAGGCATTGAAGTCACCCTGGACAAACTGGGCGGCGGAACTTCACGCGATCTGCATCGACGGTGTGGCCTGCAAAGTAGTCGACGGTCGCAAGATGCAGGAGCGCTACTTCCGGCCGTGGTTCGAGAAGCTCACCGCCTGGGCGGCCGACGATGAGCTGGAAGAACTTGATCTGGGCACCGGTTTCACCCGCCTGACCCCGGATGGCATCGCCGAAGCCTGGAAGAGCAACCCGCCGTCGCACCCGGCGTTCGAGGCCATGGTTGAACTCAAGGTCGCGCTGAACACGTTGCCGACGCCCGATGCTGCGGTACTGGAGCATGCTGCCCACTGGGTCGGCGTGCGCTTTGAGGCCGAAAAGCGTCGCCGCGCCGAGATGGGTTTCGACGACATGCTGCTCAGACTCGATGCCGCGCTGCAAAGCGCCGGTGGCGAACGGCTGGCGACGCTGATTCGTGAACAGTTTCCGGTAGCCCTGATCGACGAATTCCAGGACACCGACCCGGTGCAATACCGAATCTTCGAGAGCATCTACCGCCTCGAAGAAAACGACAGCGAAACCGGGCTGTTCCTGATCGGCGACCCGAAACAGGCGATCTACGCCTTTCGCGGTGCCGACATCTACACCTACCTGCGCGCCCGTCAGGCCACCGCCGGGCGCTGGCATACGCTGGACACCAACTACCGCTCAAGCCACGCCATGGTTGAGGCGGTCAACCACGTGTTCCTGCGCGCCGAACAACGGCCTGAAGGGCGCGGGGCTTTTCTATTCCGCGAGGGCAACGACAATGACGTGCCGTTCTCCGGCGCCCTCTCCCAAGGCAGGAAGGACCAACTGCAACAAGACGGCACGCCGCTGGCAGCACTGAACGTCTGGCACATGGCAAGCGATCAGCCGGTGTCGGGCGCTGCGTATCGTCAACAATTGGCCGGCAGCTGCGCCAGTGAAATCGTCCGCCTGCTCAATGCGGGGCAACAGGGCCGAGCCGGTTTTGCCTCGGCGGACAAAGCACTCAAAGGCGTGCTCCCCGCAGACATCGCGATTCTGGTGCGCGATGGCAAAGAGGCCCAGGCGGTGCGCGGCGAGTTGTCGGCGCGGGGCGTGCGCAGCGTTTACCTGTCCGACAAGGATTCGGTGTTCGCCGCCCAGGAAGCCCACGACGTGCTGGCTTGGCTCAAGGCCTGTGCCGAGCCGGATTCCGAGCGCACCCTGCGCGCTGCGCTGGCCTGCATCACCCTGGCATTGCCGCTGGCTGAACTGGAACGTTTGAACCAGGACGAACTGGCCTGGGAAGCCCGGGTCATGCAGTTCCGGGGCTACCACCTGATCTGGCGCAACCAGGGCGTGCTGCCCATGCTGCGCCGCTTGCTGCACGACTTCCAGTTGCCGCAAACCTTGATCACTCGCACCGATGGCGAGCGCGTATTGACCAACCTGCTGCACCTGTCCGAATTGCTGCAACAAGCCGCCGCCGAACTGGATGGCGAGCAGGCGCTGATTCGGCATCTGGGCGAGCATCTGGCGCTGTCCGGTCAGGCCGGTGAAGAACAGATCCTGCGCCTGGAAAGCGACGAGCAACTGGTCAAAGTGGTGACCATCCACAAATCCAAGGGCCTGCAATATCCGCTGGTATTCCTCCCATTCATTTGTTCGAGCAAACCGGTGGACGGCAGTCGTCTGCCGTTGCACTTCCACGATGAAAACCGCAAGGCGCAAGTCAGCCTCAAGCCCACCGCCGCGCTGATCGAGCAGTCTGACAACGAACGTCTGGCCGAAGACTTGCGACTGCTCTACGTCGCCTTGACCCGCGCTGAATACGCCTGCTGGATGGGCGTCGCCGACCTCAAGCGCGGCAACGCCAGCAGCTCGATGCTGCATCGCTCGGCGCTGGGTTATCTGCTGGGCGGCGGTATGCCACTGGCCGAATCGGCGGGCCTCAACGTCTGGCTGCGCGACCTGAGCGAAGGCTGCGATGGCGTCAGCGTGGAGCCGGTGCCAGAGCCCACCGCACAGACCTTCAGCCCGCCGCGCAACGAGGCGACCTTGCTCAAACCGCTCAACCCCAAACGTCGAGCTGCGGAGAACTGGTGGATCGCGTCCTACAGCGCCCTGCGCATTGGCGACACCATTACCACCAGCGGTGACGAATCCCCTGACAGCCCGCAAGCGCAAAAGCTGTTCGACGACGAGCGCCTTGATCCCGAAGCGCCTCGGGAAGTGTTGGTTAGCGGCGGCGATATTCACCGCTTCCCGCGTGGGCCGAACCCCGGCACCTTCTTGCACGGTTTGCTGGAGTGGGCAGGCAACGAGGGCTTCTCGGCCGTCGCTGACAAACCGGATGTACTCGAAAAACAGGTCGGCCCGCGTTGCAACCGACGCGGCTGGACGGGCTGGATCGGTACGTTGACCGCCTGGCTGCAGCAAGTCCTGACGATGCCACTGTCCCTGGCCGACGATACCCAACCGGTCGCTTTGGGCGAAATGGACCAGCCCAACCAATACCGCATCGAGATGGAATTCTGGTTCGCCTGCCACAAAGTCGACGTCGCGCAGATGGACGCGCTGGTGCGCCGCTACACCCACGACAACGCCCCGCGCGCCGCGACGGAAACCGTCTCGCTCAATGGCATGTTCAAAGGGTTCATCGACCTGACTTTCGAGCACGAAGGTCGGTATTACGTGGCGGACTACAAATCCAACTGGCTCGGGCCCGACGATGAAAGCTACACCCAGGACGCCATGACCAGCGCGATTCTCGACAACCGCTACGACCTGCAATACGTGCTGTACCTGCTCGCGTTGCATCGCCAGCTCAAAGCGCGGCTCGCCGATTACGATTACGACCAACACATGGGCGGCGCGCTGTACATCTTCCTGCGCGGCGCGTACTCCAGCACCCAGGGCGCTTACTTCACCCGTCCGCCTCGGGAACTGATCGAAGGTCTGGATCTGCTCTTCCAGGGTAAGTCAGTGACGCAAGCATTCGTCCTCACCGGAGAACCCGCATGAGCCGTTCATTCGCCGAGCTGCTGCCCACGCCGCTGGATGCTCAAAGCCTGGCTGAGCTGACACCCCTGACCAACGTCAGCGACCTGCTGCTGTTGCTCGAACGTTGGGTCGAGCGCGGCTGGTTGCGCGCGCTGGATAAAGCATTCGTCGCGTTCCTCAGCGAGCTGGACCCGTCTGCGGATTCGCTGGTGCTGCTCGCGGCGGCGTTGACCAGCCATCAGCTCGGCCATGGTCACGTGTGCCTGGACCTGTATGAAACCCTGAAAGAGCCGGATTTCGCCCTGTCGTTGCCCCCCGAAGGCGACGTGCAAAGTGGCCCGATGTTATTACCCTCGCAGTTGCTGGTCGCTCTGGACGGCGGCGCCTGGTGTCAGGCGCTGCTCAATAGCACCCTGGTAGCGCGAGGCGATGATGCAAGCGACAACGCGGCCAGCAAACCGCTGGTGTTGTCCGATCGCCGCCTGTACCTGCGCCGTTACTGGACGTACGAGCGGCGCATCGGTGCGATCTTGCGTCAGCGTCTGGCGCGGCAGGAGGAAGTGCCGAGCGATCTCGCCCAGCGTCTGAATGTGCTGTTTCCGCCCAGCGCTACGCCGGATGCACTGATCGACTGGCAAAAACTCGCCTGCGCCCTGGCGACTCGCGGCGCCTTCAGCATCATCACGGGCGGGCCGGGCACCGGCAAAACCACCACGGTGGTGCGCTTGCTCGCCTTGCTTCAGGCCCCGGCCGTGCAAAGCGGCCAGCCATTGCGCATCCGTCTGGCGGCGCCCACCGGTAAAGCCGCCGCGCGCTTGACCGAGTCCATCAGCCAGCAAGTGCAAAGCCTGACGGTCAGCGAAGACGTGCGGCAGAAAATCCCCAGCGAAGTGACCACCGTGCACCGCCTGTTGGGCAGTCGGCCGGGCACTCGGCACTTTCGGCATCACGCGGGCAACCTGCTGCCGCTGGATGTGCTGGTGGTCGACGAAGCCTCGATGATCGACCTGGAAATGATGGCCAATCTACTGGAAGCCATGCCGCCCCACGCGCGCATGGTGCTGCTCGGCGACAAGGATCAGTTGGCCTCGGTAGAGGCGGGCGCTGTGCTGGGGGATTTGTGCCGCGACGCTGAAGCCGGTCTGTACAGCCCGCAAACTCAAGCCTGGCTCGAAGCAATCAGCGGCGAAGACCTGAACCGCGCCGCGCTGCAGCAGGGCGATCAGCAGCAACATCCATTGGCTCAGCAAGTGGCGATGCTGCGTTACTCCCGGCGTTTCGGGGAGGGCAGCGGCATTGGCAAACTGGCGCGGCTGGTCAATCAGCAGCAATCCGACGACGCTCGTGCCTTGCTGGCCGCCCGCAGTCACGACGATCTGTTTGCCCTGGCGCTCAAGAATGAACAGGACCGCGCCCTGGAGAAACTGCTGCTCGAAGGCCACGATCAAGGCAGTAGCGGACCGCAAGGTTATCGGCATTACCTGGGCGTCATGGCTGCTGAGCGCCCGCCCCAGGATGCCGCGCTTGAAGACAAGCGTTGGGAGCAATGGGCGCGATCGGTTCTGGATGCGTTCGATGCGTTTCAGTTGCTATGCGCGGTACGCAAGGGCCCATGGGGCGTTGAAGGGCTCAATCGGCGGATCACCAGCGCCTTGTTCGAAGCGCGTTTGATCGAGAGCGATCACCATTGGTACGAAGGCCGTCCGGTGCTGATGACCCGCAACGACTATGGCCTGGGTTTGATGAACGGTGACATCGGCATCGCCCTGCGCCTGCCCGAACGGGAAGGGCCTGAGGCTGGCAAACAGGTGCTGCGCGTGGCCTTCCCGCGTAACGACGGCAGCGGCGGGGTGCGTTTTGTGCTGCCCAGTCGGCTTAACGATGTGGAAACGGTCTACGCCATGACCGTGCACAAATCCCAGGGCTCGGAGTTCGCGCATACCGCGCTGATTCTGCCGGAAGCCCTCAACCCGGTGCTCACCAAGGAGCTGATCTACACCGGCATCACCCGGGCCAAACACTGGTTCAGCCTGATCGAACCCCGCAAAGGCGTCTTCGAAGAAGCCCTGCGCCGCAAAGTGAAGCGTTTGAGTGGGTTGATGTTGGAGTTGTAGCTTCATACAACTCCCTGTAGGAGCGAACTTGTTCGCGAGGCGCTTGGCCTGATACACCGCCTCGCCAACAAGTTGGCTCCTACAGTTAAAACCGGTATGCCAGACATACTGCGTTATCGTTCATCGCGGGCAAGCCACGCTCCCACAGGCAGAACGCGATCTGTGGGAGTGCCCTCGCCGTCTAGACGCCGCGCTGTCGCGCAGCAAACACGGCACCTGTGGGAGCGAGCTTGCTCGCGAAGAGGCCGGTACACCCGATATATCTCTGTGGGCAGGAACATTGCTTTCGCGAGCAAGGTGGAGCGCCACCCCGGTCGTCCCACAGGTCCTGTGTTTGCTGCGCGACAGCGCGGCGTCTGAACGACGGGGGATCTCCCACTGAAAAACCATCCAACATCTGAAACGCCCCACGCACCAACAACGCACACAAATGCCAAAAAGTTGCAGCCAATCCTTGCCCGCACGGCAATGAAATCTTCTGAAATGCATAATTGTGGGAAACCTGCAGCGCCCCTAACATCGTTACAAAGGGCAACATCCTCGTCAGGGGAGCGCCTCATACTTTGACGAGTTGGAGATCTTGCATGACCACTGCGCACGCCGCTGCCCAGCCTCCTGTTGTCCGGCCTATGTCCAGGGGCAAGGTCTACAAACTGGTGATTGCGTCATCCATTGGCAACGCGCTGGAATGGTTTGACCTGATCGCCTATGGCTTCTTCGCCATGACCATTTCCAAACTGTTCTTCCCGTCCGCCGACGAAACGGTTTCGCTGTTGCTCGCGCTGGGCACCTTCGCGGTGTCCTACCTGATTCGTCCGCTGGGGGCGGCGGTGCTGGGTTCGTATGCAGACCGGGTCGGACGCAAATCGGCGATGCTTGCGTCGATCTGGCTGATGATGCTCGGCACGCTGCTGATCGCAATCATGCCCACCTACGCAGTCATCGGCATCTGGGCTCCTATCGGTATCTTCCTGGCGCGTCTGATTCAGGGGTTCTCGGCGGGCGGCGAGTTCGGCAGTGCCACAGCATTGCTGGTGGAGCACGCCCCGGAGCGCAAGGGCCTGATCTCCAGCTTCATGTTCGCCAGCCAAGGCATCAGCGGTTTACTGGCTTCGGGTTTCGGCTTGGTGCTGACCGCCACGTTGACCGTCGACCAGCTGGAGTCCTGGGGCTGGCGCATTCCGTTTCTGTTCGGCCTGATGATCGGCCCCGTCGGCCTGTACATCCGCCGCCACATCGAAGAAGCCGGCGAGTTCAAGGAAAGCGAGCGCAGCCACGCCCCGGTCGGCGAGCTGTTCAAAGCCCACAAGTACCGCATGCTGCTGGCGGTGGGCGCTTTGGTACTGTCCACGTCGGTCACCTACGTGATCATCTACATGCCGATTTATGCGGTCAAACAGCTGGGCCTCAGCGCTTCCATCGGTTACGCCGGCACATTGCTCAGCGGCCTGGTGCTGACCGTCCTCACACCTTTCATCGGTCACCTTTCCGACGTCTTCGGTCGCACCCGGATCATGCTCGGGGCCTCAGTCATCTTCATCCTCAGCATTTACCCGGCCTTCTCCTGGCTGGCGGCCAACCCGACCTTGATGGCGCTGTTGGCAGTGCTGTTCTGGATGAGCATCCTCAAGGCGATCTACTTCGGCGGTTTGCCCGCGCTGATGTCCGAGTTGTTCCCGACCCAGGTTCGCGCCACCGGTATGGCCCTGAGCTACAACATCGGCACCACGGTCTTCGGCAGCTTCACGCCCTTCATCATCGCCTGGCTGATCAGCGCCAGCGGCAACAACCTGGCGCCGAGCTACTACCTGCTCGTAACCGGCCTGCTCAGCCTGATCACCCTGTTTGCCATCCGCCGACAGTTGAAGCTGGCTTGAGCGTCCTTTGAGCTGCATGTAACAACTGTAGGAGCGAACTTGTTCGCGAGGCGCAGCAACTGACACACCGCCTCGCCAACAAGTTGGCTCCTACAGGCCCGTATTGACCGCGCAACAGCGCAGCCCCCCTAGAAACATGCCCCGACATGTTCGTGCATCGCCCGATCTGGCGCCCAACCGTGCCCGATCCCTTTGTTTGTCTGCCGCTCACGGCCCCAGGGCCAATAACCAGAGATTTGCGGGAAGCAGGCTATGTTCGATTTTCGATTCAAATGCGCAGTGGCGGCAGCGGCGGGCGCCTGCACCATCGGGACGGCTCAGGCCGACTTCGTGGATGACAGCCACCTCACCCTGGGGCTGCGCAACTTTTATGTGGACCGCGATTTCAAGCAGGACAACGCCCCCAAGTCGCGCACCGGCAGTTGGTCTCAGGGTTTCGATTTGCAGTTCAAATCCGGCTGGACAGACGGCCCGCTGCAATTTGGCCTGGACGTAGGCGGGCAGTTTGCCTATCGCCTGGATGGCAGCAAGGATCGCTCGCCCGATGGCGTACTGCCGGTGCAGACCGACGGCAGCCCGGTCCGTGACTACAGCCGCGCCAACGCCACGGCAAAAATCCGCTATTCGAAAACCGAACTGCGCATCGGCGAACAGCGTCCCAATCTACCCGTAGCGTCCTTTGACCCGACTCGGCAACTGGTGACCTCTTATCAAGGCGCGCTGCTCGAATCCAGAGAGATCAAGGACCTGACCCTGACGGCGGGGCGCTTCTGGAGCATCGCCGGGCGTGAATCCTCCAACACCGAGGACCTCTACCTGTGGGGCGACAACCCCGCAACGCAAACCAGCGACGGTCTGAACTTCGCCGGTGCCAGCTACGCGTTTACTCCGAACCTGACCGGCACCTACTTTTACGGCGAACTGGAAGACATCTACCGTCAGCACTATGTCGGCGTCGCGCACAAACTGCCGTTGGGTGGCGGCTACGCGCTGAAAACCGACGTGCGTTATTACAACAACAAAGAGGCAGGTCAGGCGCTGTCAGGCCGGGTCGACAACCGCACCTACGGCGCCATGTTCAGTTTGCTCAAGGGCAGTCACACCTTCGGCGCGGGCTATCAGCGCATGCTCGGCCAGGATACGTTTCCGACCTTCAACAGCTACGCCCCTGCGCCGTATCTCATCAACTGGTCCGCGCTGGGTTTCGTGAAGCCGGACGAGCGCTCGTGGCAAGTGCGCTACGACTACGATTTCGCCGGAGTGGGCGTGCCGGGCCTGAAGTGGATGGCGCGCTGGATGGAAGGCAATGGCATCAACCTGGGCCAGCAAAGCCACGAAACCGAACGCACGTCTATCCTTAGCTACGTGGTGCAAGACGGCGCGTTGAAAGGCTTCGGCGCGACCTGGATGAACATCGGCGTCAATGTTCGGGACACTTCGCAGTATGAGGAAAACCGTATGATCCTGACCTACACCGTCAGTCTTTGGTAACCCGGCTCGCCGTCACCAGTTGCTCTTCCAGGAAGCTCAGAAAGTAACGCACCAACACCGGCAATTTGCGTCCCGCCATGATCTGCACTTGCAGGCTGCGCTGGCGCAGTTGCGGGTCGCTCATGGGCACCAGCACCAGATTGTCTCGGGCCGTCGCTCCCAGCACCGTGACCGTTCCACACAGCGCGATCACGTCCTGGGAATAACGCACCACGTTATAGATCGTGCCCAGAGACTGGCTGGTGTAGGCCGGCACCACGTTGATGCCTTGCAGGTGACAGGCGATATCGAACAGATAACGTAAGGTCGAACCGGTGTAGGGCAGGGCCAACGGGCAGTCGCGCAGGTCTTGCACGGCCAGGGATTCACGGCTGGCCAGCGGGTGACCGGCCGGCATCAACGCACTGATCGGCGAATCACAGCTCAGGGAGACTTCCACGCCTTGCGTTGGCGTCAGGCTGAAGGTCAGGGCGATGTCTACCGAACCTTCCTTGACCAGTTGCGAAGCGCGGGCCGCATCCACCACGTGCACATCGAAACTCGCACCGGGGTGAAAATTGCGAAACTCCGCCGTTACCCTCGGCAAGAACTCCCACGCCATCCCTTCCGGGCAGGCCAGCGCGATGCGGTGTTGCTGCAAGGTGTTCACGCCGCGCATCTCGGCGATGACGTTTTTCACTTCCAGCATATTGCGCGTCGCATAAGCCAGCAGCAGCTCACCGGACTCGGTCAGTTGCATGCCCCGTGGCTTGCGCGTGAACAACTGCAAACCGAGGTTTTCTTCCAGATTGCTGATCTGGCGGCTGACCGCAGAAACCGCTACGTGGAGCTCTTCGGCAGCAGCGGACAGGGAGCCGGTGCGGGCCACGCTGTGGAAATAACGCAGGGGTAAATCGTGCATGTCAGCGCTCCATTCCTGCCTCATGGCTGTGCAGATTTGGCTTGTTATAAAAGCAAGGATAGCTTGCCAACTTGATAATTGTTGCAAGTCAGCTGGCCACGTTACCCTTGATTTCATTGCTGGTCGAGCTGCTTTTAAGCGCGATCAAAGTGCCCCGTGAAAGGTAATCCTGATGTCTTCAACTTCCCCGCATAGCCGAGAGCACGCCATTGAGCTTGCCGTTCAAAATCTAAGTTCCGGCGCGTTTTTCCAGACGCTGAGCCGTCGCGTGGCACAGCGCACCGAAAGCCAGAACCCGGACTGCGCCGAGCCACTGCGTGATTATCTGCTGATCGAAATGCAGCCGCTGCTGGAACGTCTGGGCTTCGTCTGCCGTTTTGTCGACAACCCCCACGCGGGCAAGCCACCGCTGCTGTTCGCCCAGCGCATTGAAGACCCGGCCCTGCTGACCCTGCTGACGTACGGCCACGGCGATGTCACCAGCGGCCAGGACGAACTCTGGCAGGAAGGCACGGCGCCCTGGAAGCTGAGCATCAAGGACGGCCGCATTTATGGGCGCGGCACTGCCGACAACAAAGGCCAGCACAGCATCAACCTGGCAGCGCTTGAGGCGGTGTTGCAGGCTCGCGAAGGCAAGCTCGGTTACAACCTGAAAATCATTTTCGAGATGAGCGAAGAAGTCGGCTCGCCGGGCCTTGAGCAAGCGTGCCGCGACAACGCCGAAGAACTGGCCGCTGACCTGTTCCTCGCCTCGGATGGCCCACGGGTGCGGCACGATTTGCCAACCCTGTTCCTCGGTTCCCGTGGCGTCTGCCAGTTCCGCCTGACCCTGGACACCGGCAACGGCGGCCGCCATTCGGGCAACTGGGGCGGCATCATCACCAACCCGGCCATCGTTCTGGGGCATGCCTTGTCCTCGATGGTGTCTGCCCAGGGCCAACTGCTTGCCGAGTGCCTGCGTCCGGCACCGATGCCGGAATATGTGTCGGCGCTGATCCGTGACTTGCCCGTAGGTGGCGAAAGTTTCGACCCGCAACTCAACCCCAATTGGGGCGAGCCAGGCCTGACCACCGGCGAGAAGCTGTTCGGCTGCAACACTCTGGAAATCGTCGGCTTGTCGTCGGGCAGCACGGTCAAAGTGATCGGCGCAATCCCCGGGCGTGCCGAAGCGGTGTGTCAGTTGCGTTTTGTCGAAGGCACTGACTGGCAGGCACTGGAAGCCAACATTCGCACGCATCTGGATCAGCACGGCTTCAACGACGTGCAGATCAATGTCGAAGGTGGCTACGCCGCCACCCGCCTTGACCCGCGCCACCCTTGGGTGGGTTTCGTGCAGAACTCGGTCAGCCAGAGTCTCGGCGAACCGGTGAGCATCCTGCCGAACCTGGGCGGCACCATCCCCAACCATTGCTTCGCGGATGTGCTGGGCTTGCCGACGGTCTGGCTGCCGCATTCCTACCCGTCCTGCATGCAACATGCACCCGATGAGCACTTGCTCGAAAGCGTGGTGGAGCAAGGCCTCAAAGCAGCGACCGGGTTGTTTTGGGATTTGGGTGAGGCGTCGGCGACAGCGCTGGGTGCTGCACGCTAAACACCTTTTCTGTAGGAGCACATGAGCAGCGAATTACGCGTTTAGTCAGGCGCACCTCGGTCCTGTAGGAGTTGTCGGAGGTTACGACGGCGACGAATGCGGTCTGTCTGAAACACCGCGTTCGCGACCGTCGTAACCTCCGATTGCTCCTACAGGTCCTGCGTTGTTCAGCGACATTTTCGACATGAACTACCGATCCAACCCCATAAACTGCATCACCCGTTCCCCGGCCTGGCCCGCGCGGATCGTCTGCGGCCCTGCATCTGCCTGCACCACGCCGTTCTCCATGAAAATCACCCGATCCGAGATGGACATGGCGAAGTCCATTTCATGGGTCACGATCAGCATGGTCATGCCTTCCTTGGCCAAATCACTGATCACCTTGAGCACATCACCCACCAATTCCGGGTCCAGCGCTGACGTCGGCTCATCGAACAACATGATCTGCGGGTCCATCGCCAACGCCCTGGCAATCGCCACCCGCTGTTGCTGCCCACCAGACAACTGATGCGGATACTTCTGCGCGTGGGCCAGCAAGCCGACCTTGTCCAGCAACGCATAAGCACGTTGTTCGCTGATCACCCGGTCGCGGTCGTGATAGCGCGGGGCGAGGGTGACGTTGTCAAGGATGGTGCGGTGCGGGAACAGATTGAAGTTCTGGAACACCATGCCAATGTTCTGCACGCCACGACGGACCTGCGGGTTATTGGGTGTGTCCCCGGCATGGATAAAGCTTTCGCCAAACAGAATGATCTCGCCGTCGTCGATGCTTTCCAGGCCGTTGATTGTACGAATCAGCGACGTCTTGCCCGAGCCGGATGGCCCGATGATGGAAATCACCTGGCCGACTTCCACATCCAGGTTGATGCCCTTGAGCACCTCATGGTGGCCGTAACTTTTGTGAATCGTGTGCAGCTGAAGCGCGGGGGCAATGCCTGCGGTCTGCGTGGCCGCTTTCGAGGTCGGCGCAGGCAAACTGGCGCGCAGCTGCTGCACGCTCGTATCGTCCAGGGTCTGCGGCTTGCGGTTGTTCAGCTCCAGGTGCTGTTCGAGCCAGTGGAACAGCCAGCCAAATACCGTGACGATCATCACGTAATACACCGCGACGGCCGACAGCGTTTCCATGACCAGAAAGTTCTGCGCATACAGGCGCTGGCCCACGGTGAGCAATTCGGTCAGGGAAATCACCGAAATGATCGAGGTGAGTTTCACCACCGTGATGTATTCGTTGATCAGCGTCGGCAGGGAAATCCGGAACGCCTGCGGGATCACGATCAACCGCTGCATGCCCAGCACGCCGATACCCAGCGCGCGACCGGCTTCCTTCTGACCTTTAGCCACGGAAATCAGCCCGCCACGGTGGATCTCCGCCATGTACGCCGCTTCCGTCACCACCAGCGCAAACAGCCCGGAGTAGAACGGATCAGACAGCACATCGCGGGTGAACGGCAGCATCTGCGGCAGGTTGTAGACGAACACCACCAACACCAGCAGCGGGACGCTACGAAAGAACCAGATATAAATCGACGCCGGCACCCGCAACCAGCGCGAGGTGGACAACTTGGCCGACGCCAACAGAAAGCCCAGCACCATGCCGATGAACCAACCCAGCGCACTGAGCTGAATCACCGTGATGCACGACTTCCAGAAGTCCGCCATGGAGAACAGAGAAAAAAAGTAAGACCATTCGAATTGCATGTACACCTCAAGCACCCAGCCAACACTGGACCTGTAGGAGCCAACTTGTTGGCGAGGCGGTTGTGTGTCAGGCACATCCTCTCGCCAACAAGTTGGCTCCTACAGGTCATCACAGCATTGGCAAAAGTGGGCTAGATCAAAGAACTCAGTTACCCGGCGCTTCCAGGTTGTGCTTCTTCAACAGCGCATCGTACTCACCGGACTTCTTGGTCTCGTCGAAGGCCTTGAGCAGCGCTTGATACAGCTCCTCATTGCCCTTCTTCACGTAGATGCCCAGCGTCTGCTGATAGATCGAATGCTCAGTGCTGACCACCACGCGGCCTTTGGTGCGCTCGGCGATCATGCCCGCCGCGCCGTCGATTTCCACTTGGGCCTGAACGTTGCCCGACAGCAGCGCCTGAGTCACTTCAGGGGCGGACGGGAATTCGCTGACCGAAATCGCGCCCTTGTTGTTCGGCACACAGTAGTCAGTCGACAGCTTGTTGAACTGGGCAACCCAGGTAGTGCCTTTTTCCAGGCCCACTTTCAGGCCGCAAAGGTCTTCCGGCACCTTGGGTTTTACCTTGCTGTCCTTGAGCACCATGATCGCCGCGCCGGTCTTGGCGTACGGGATGGTCTGCGCCTGGGTCTGGCGTTCCGGGGTGATGTACATGCCGGAAATGATCGCATCGTAGTGCCCGGCGTTGAGGCTCAGGATCAGGCTGGAGAACTTGGTATCAACGAAATCAGCCTTGAGGTTCATGTGCTTGGCGAGCATGTGCGCCAGTTCCGGGTCGGAGCCGACGACGTTTTTCTTCTCGTCGTAGGATTCGAACGGCGGGTAGGTAATCTCCATCCCCACTTTGAACACACCCGGTGTAACGGTCGTCGCGGCGTGAGCCAGAGTCGCCCCGAAAACGGCGGCGGCAAGCACGGTCAAGCGGACAGCAATGTTCTTTGTATTGCGCATCGTCGAGGACTCCAGAGTAGAAAGGTGCGGCACGGTAAGTGTGGGAAATGTCATGCAGGGCATTCAGGAAGGCGCTGAAGCCTGGTTCTTCAAGTGGCCAAAGCTCGAAGGCTTGCGGGCTTTTTCGTAGAGCTTGAGTTCGCCGTTCTCCACTTTTTTACGCAAATACTGATAGGTCTGCAGGGCCTGGCCGAACATGTGTTCGCCAATGGTGATCTCTTCGTAATCCTGCGCACCGGCCTTGGCGAACTGCGGCAACGGCTTGATTTGCGTATGGAAATCGCAGGCATAGAACAGCGGGAACGAGTAGCGCTCTTCGCTGACGGTCCTGACCCGGTGAGCGGTTGCAACGAACGTACCAGCGGTCATCACCTCCAGCATGTCGCCGATGTTGACCACAAACGCGTCTTCCACAGGCGGCGCGTCGATCCACTGGCCCAGATCGTTCATCACTTCCAGGCCCGGCTTGTCGGCGAGCAAGATCGTGAAGCACTCGTAATCGGTATGCGCACCAATACCGGGCGCGTCCTGAGCGGCGCCGTCGAAGGGGTAGTGGATCAGGCGCAGCTTGGACGGCGGGCGAGTGACCATCGCATCGAAGTAGCCTTCTTCAAGGCCCAGCGCCAACGCAAAGCCATCGAACAGCCGCCGACCCAACGCAAACGCGGCCGAATAATAGGCCTGCACGGCGGGCTTGAAGCCTGGCAAGTCCGGCCATTCGTTGGCGCCGATCAGCGGGGTTTTCGCGATCACCAGCGGGTCTTCGTCGCCCACTTCGAAGCCGATATCGAAGGCCTCTTTGTGGTCCGGCTTGCCCTTGGCATACACCTCTTCGCCTTCGGGTACGAAACCCTTGTGGCTGCGGGAAGTGCCGATGTAGTGCTGCATCTTGTAGGCCAGCGACTGGGCGAACAGATCCTTGGCCGCCTGACGCAGGCCGTCGATCAAGTGCTGATCAATGCCGTGGTTCTTGATGTACAGAAAGCCGACTTCCCGGGCCGCTTTGCCCAATTCCTCGGCCACCGCCTGACGCTGGGCAATGTCCGCGCTGAACAACCCGGCGATATCCACCACCGGGATACTGCTGAAATTGGCGACGGCTTGAGTGTGATCGGGCATGACGACAGGCTCCTGGTTAGCGGTGGGTCGAATGAGTGAAACGCTGGAAATGCTCGCGTTCGGTCTGGCCCATCCAGATATTCAGCGACCACAAGTCAGCCACGGGAACATTGGTGAAGGGCAGGTGATGCAGATAGCCATCGGCGCCGAACTCGGGGGTCAGCGTGCTGACTTGATAGCCCCGCGCCTGCTGCGAACGCCAGATCGCTTCCCAATGCTGCTGGTGGAAGGCGAGTTCTTTGGCGTACTCGGGGGCGGCAGGGTGCGGGACTTGCGGGCCCTGGTCATAACCGACCCGGGCCTGAATGTGATGAACCCGCTCGATGAAAGCGCTGAGGTCGTCTTCCGGGTCGTTGAGCAAGCGCTCGCAGGTCACGACCCAGTGACTGATGTCGCTGGTGAACAGCATGTCCGGCAATTGGCGGATCAGTTCCAGCGTGACCCATGGGTTGAACAGCGAGCGCGAGCGGTGAGTTTCGAAGGAGCACAACTGACCGTGCTTGCGCGCCAGCTCCAGCGCCTGACCGAAGAAGTCCACTTGCTGCGGCAACTGCCAGCGGTCATTGCCGGCCAGCACATTGACGAAACGCGGCGCCAGCTCACTCGCCCAGCCAAGCTTCCTGTCCAGGTCGGCGAGGTGTTCGGCCACCGTGGCGGATTGTTCCGGCAGCACGTCGTAGGCGGTGAACACCGTGCTGATGTAACCCAGACGGTTGGCGCGCAGGAACGCCGCAAATTCAGCCCGCTCGGCAGCCGCCAGCGGCAAACGCGCCTCCATGCCGTCGAACCCGGCCTCGAGCAATTCTTCCAACGCCTGCGCCTTGCTGGCGGTGTAGCCCCAGAGGGTGCGAAAAATATCCAGCTTCATCGATCAACCCCAAAGATAAGCAAGCGCGCTGATCTTAGGTGGCGGTGACGAGCAGAAAGAATAGGAAAGCTCAAATCGATAGTTCAGAGATTTCTGAAGTATCGGCATTGCGTATTTTCCCGCCACACCCCAGAACCTGTAGGAGCGAACTTGTTCGCGAGGAGGCCATTACATCCAATGAATTTTCATCGGCTGCAATGCAGCTCTCGCGAACAAGTTCGCTCCTACAGGCCCGGTGACACAACACCCGGAGTCATAGGCATTCCGGCATTCCGGCATCACGGTTTTCCGGTACACCGCGAACCCCTGTGGGAGCGAATTCATTCGCGAATGCGGTCGTTCAAACGCGGAATTTCTATCGCCTGTACCGGCCCTTTCGCGAATGAATTCGCTCCTATAGGTCCGATGTCCCGCCGACAATAATGCGCGCACCCTTGTAGGGGCCAACTTGTTGGCGAGGCTTTGGACCTGTGAACACTGGAATATCGCCTCGCTCCCCGAATCAGGCACAACACCCGGAGTTATAGGCATTCCGTCTCGCACCAGCACAAGCGTACTATTCGCGCACGACCGTACTCACGACGATCATCGTCAGGGCATCACGTGAACCTGCGCCGCAGAGCGCTTCCGCCGTGCCCGCTGCTATCTTTTTAATCTGTCCCTGCCAACCGGGTTAACGCCCGGTGGTGGTGGGCACGTTGCTGCTGCTTTTCGAAAAAAAGAACTAGAACCGATACCGCTGTGGACCAGCGTCGCCAACCCGACGTATCAGCGGTCACCCGTGATTGATGCTTGAGGCCTTACGATGCAAAAACTACTGATCAATGGTCAGGAGCATGAGCTGGATGTCGCAGAAGACATGCCACTGCTCTGGGTCCTGCGCGATGTGCTGGGCATGACAGGCACCAAATATGGCTGCGGCATTGCCCAGTGTGGCGTCTGCACCGTGCACCTGGACGGCCAGGCCGTGCGCTCCTGCGTGCTGCCGGTCAGCGCCGTGGCGGGCCGCAAGGTCACCACCATTGAAGCCGTCGGTGAAATCCCTCTTGGTCAAGAAGTGCAGCAAGCCTGGCTCGCCCACGAAGTGGTGCAGTGCGGTTACTGCCAGCCGGGGCAGATCATGTCCGCGGTCGCCTTGCTGCAAGCGCACCCTGACGCCAATGACGAACAGATCACCGAGGCCATGGCCGGGAATCTGTGCCGTTGCGCGACCTACACGCGGATTCGCGCGGCCATCAAAAGCGTCAGCAAGGCCTGAGGGTAATCACCATGTCAGAAGTCAACACATCGGCCGCGATGGTTTCGCGTCGCGGCCTGCTCAAAGGTGGCGCTCTGTCGCTGGGTGGTCTGGTCATCAGCACCTGGTTGCCGCCATTGGCCAGCCGCAGCATGGCGGCCGAAGCAGTCAATGCCGCTCGCCTGGGTGATGCCGCGTCGCCGGGCTTCGGCGCTTTTGTCCGGGTGGCGCTGGACGGCAAGGTCACCGTGATCTCGCCCAAAATCGAGATGGGCCAGGGCGTACAGACCGGCATCGCGATGATGGTTGCCGAAGAGCTGGAAGTCCCGCTCGCCTCGGTCAGCATTGAAGAATCCCCGCCCAATGCCGCGCTCTACACCGACACCATTCTGCAATTCCAGGCCACCGGCGGTTCGTCGTCGACCCGTTATGCCTGGGAGCCACTGCGCAAGGCGGGCGCCACGGCTCGCGTCCTGCTGATTGAAGCGGCCGCGATTCGCTGGAAGGTCGCGCCGAGCCTGTGCCATGCCGAAAACGGCCATGTCATCGGCCCCACTGGTCAAAGCCTGGCGTACGGCGAGCTGGTCCAGGCGGCTTCGGCATTGCCGGTGCCCAGAGACGTGCCCCTCAAGGCCATAGCGGATTTCAAACTGCTGGGCACCTCCGCCCCGCGTCTGGACACGCCGCACAAGGTCAACGGCTCGGCGGTGTTCACCATCGACGTGAAAATCCCCGACATGCTGATCGCCTCCACCCTGACCTGCCCGGTGCATGGCGGCAAGCTACGCAGCGTCAAGAAAGAAGACGAAGCGCGCAAAATCCCCGGCGTTCGCGACGTGATCCGTCTGGACAACGCGGTGGCGGTGACGGCGACCAATTTCTGGTCCTGCCAGCAGGCGCTCAAAGCCCTGGAAATCGAGTGGGACTTCGGCCCGCACGCGTCCATTGATTCGGCGCAGCTCGACAAAGCCCTGATGGACGCCAGTTCCAAAGACGGCGTGTTCGCCAAGCAGACCGGCGACATCGGTGCAGCCCTGAAAAATGCTTCCAGCAAATTCGAAGCGGTTTACCAGCAGCCATTCCTGTCCCACTCGCCCCTGGAACCCATGACTTGCGTTGCCCATGTGCGTCCGGACATGTGTGAGCTGTGGGTCGGTTGCCAGGCGCCCGGTTTTGCGCAAATGGGTGCCGCGAAAATTTGCGGCATGCCTGTGGATAAAGTGGTTATCCACAACCAACTCATCGGTGGCGGCTTCGGTCGGCGTCTGGAGTCGGACTTCATTTACCAGGCCGTGGACATCGCCCGTCAGCTGAGCTACCCGATCAAACTGATCTGGACCCGCGAAGAGGACATGACCCACGACCGCTATCGCCCGCATTACGTGGATCGCCTTAACGCCGCACTGGACAAAGACCTCAAGCCGGTCGGCTGGGAACACCGCATCGCCGGGGCTTCGGTGATGGCCGCCTATGTCGGCAAATTGCCGGAAAGCGGCGTAGACGCGGACGCCGTCGAGGTGGCCATCGACCCGGTCTACAAACTCGACAGCCTGCAAGTGCGCTACATCCGCCGGGACCCGGACGTGATTCCGGTTTCGTGGTGGCGCGGGGTTGGGCCGCTGCGCAGCACCTACGCCGTGGAATGCTTCATCGATGAGCTGGCGCACAACGCCAAGGCTGATCCGATCGACTATCGCCTGAGCCTCATGCAAGACCACCCTCGCGCCCAGGCCGTGCTGAAAAAAGCCGCCGAACTGGCCGACTGGAAAACCCCGCTGCCCGCAGGCAGTGGCCGTGGTGTTGCTGTCAGCTCGGTGTTTGGCAGCTTCGTGGCAACCATTGTCGAGCTGGAAATGCAGGGCGACAAAGGCCTGCGCATCAAGCGCCTGATCACGGTCGTGGACTGCGGCTTTGCCAACAACCCGACCTCGGTGGAATCGCAGATGGAAGGCGGCACGCTGTTCGGCCTGTCGGCAGCGCTGTTCAACGAAATCCTCATCGACAAAGGCCAAGTGGTGCAGACCAACTTCCACGCCTATCGCCAGATCCGCATGAGTGACGCGCCGCCGGTGCAGGTCCACGTGATCAAAAGCCAGGAAAGCCCCGGCGGTGTCGGTGAAACCGGTGCCGTGCCGGCCGCTGCTGCGTTGGTCAATGCCCTGTTCGCCGCGTCCAAAGTACGCGAGCGCCGTCTGCCACTGAGCCGTTCCGGCTATTTCACTGTTTAAGGAGCGCCGTCATGAAAACGTTGAATTCTGCGCTCGCCGTGTTGGCAGCAAGCTTTGCACTTGGCGCCCAAGCCGCTGATCAGGCCCTGATCAGCAAAGGCGAATACCTGACCCGCGCCGCTGACTGCGTGGCCTGCCACGTCGCACCGGGTGGCAAACCCTATGCGGGCGGCCTGTCCTTCAAGCTGCCGTTTGGCACGCTGTACTCGCCCAACATCACCCCGGATAAAGAAACCGGGATCGGTAACTGGACCGACGACGAATTTGTCAGCGCCCTGCAAAAAGGCGTGGGCAAGGACGGCAAACACTACTATCCAGCCTTCCCCTACACGTCCTACACCCTGATGCCTCGCGAAGACATTCTGGCGATCAAGGCGTACCTGTTCAGCCTTGAACCCATCAGCCAGAAGCCTAAAGAAAACGACATCGGCTTCCCGTTCAACCAGCGCTGGGGCATGTTCTTCTGGAACGCCGTGTTCGCCGACAACGAGCGCTTCGTGCCGGACAGCAAGCAGTCCGAAGAATGGAATCGCGGCGCCTACCTGGTGCAAGGCCCTGGCCACTGCGGCGAGTGCCACACCCCGCGCAACATCTTCCAGGCCATGAGCTCCGGCAAATCCCTGGCCGGTGGCGAGATTGGCAACTGGCAGGCCTATAACATTAGCTCCGATCCGAAACACGGCATTGGCGCCTGGCCGCAAGAAGCCTTGGTCAGCTACCTGTCCAAAGGCTACGCGCCAGGTTATGGCGGGGCAGGCGGGCCGATGGCGGATGCGGTCGAACACAGCCTGCGCTTCCTGAGCCCGGCGGATTTGAACGCGATTGCCGTGTACCTCAAATCCACCCCGGCGCGCAGCCAGGGCGTCGCGCGGCCGATGCTGGCGATCAACGCTCAGGCTGAGAAAGGCTTGGGCAGCAAGGTGTTTAACGAATCCTGCGTGGCGTGCCACCGTCTGGACGGCACCGGCAACCAGTCGCCGATCGCCACCTTGATCGGCCTCAAAACCGTCAATGATCCTACCGGCACCAACCTGATTTCGACCTTACTGGAAGGCCACACCCAGGGAGCCGTCCGCGTCGACCAACGCATGCCGGACTTCGCCCGCAACTACAACGACACTGAACTGGCCGCCGTCAGCACCTACGTTTTGCGCCGCTTTGGGCAGAGCAATGGGGAAGTCAAAGCCGAAGATGTCAAAAAATCACGGGAAGCATCGCTGCATTAAAGGTGACATCGATTGGTAGGAGCTGTCCGAGGTTACGAGGGCTGCGAAGGCGGAGTGTCTGACACACCGCTGTTCGCAGCCTTCGGCAGCTCCTACAGAATCAGGTACACCTCGCCCTTGTAGGAGCTGTCCGAGGTTACGAGGGCTGCGAAGGCGGAGTGCCTGACACACCGCTGTTCGCAGCCTTCGGCAGCTCCTACAGGATCAGGTACACCTCGACCTTGTAGGAGCTGTCCGAGGTTACGAGGGCTGCGAAGGCGATGTGTCTGACACACCGCTGTTCGCAGCCTTCGGCAGCTCCTACAGGTTTTGCGTTCACCGCTTCTGCGAAGAAAGCACCGGCGCATAGCCGTTGCCCAGTACTTCCCGATACACCTGTGCCGTCGTCGCGCACATGTGGTCGGCGGTGAACAGTTTCTGGAATCGCAGCAACGCATTCGCCCCAAACCGCTCCGTCAATGCCGGGTCATCCCACAACCGGCGCATTGCTTCGCGCAACGCCACTGGCGCATTGGGCGGCACCGCCAGGCCGGTTTCTTCGTGGATGTTCACATACGTCGTGCCCGTGCCGATCTCGCAGGAGATCATCGGTTTGCCGTACATCGACGCTTCCAGCAACGAAATCCCGAACGCCTCCGAACGCAGATGCGACGGGAATACCAGCGCGTAACACATCTGCAGCAGGCAGGCCTTGTCCTCGTCATCCAGGCGGCCAACGAACAGCACATTGCGCAGTTGCAGCTTTTCGGCCTGAGCCTTCAACTCCAGCTCCTGCGGGCCAGCGCCAAGGATCACCACCGGGTAATCAACGCCCTCAAGCGCGCTGAGCAAACTGTCCAGGCCCTTGTAATAACGCAGCACACCGACGAACAGGAAAAACTTTTCCGGCACTCGCTGGCGCCATTGCTCACGTGTCTGGTCTGAAACGGTGGGGTATTGCGCCTGATCCAACCCATAAGGCACGACCACCGTCTTGTCGGCGAACGGCTTGAGGGTCTCGCTGCTGCGCTGATAGTTGGGCGAGGCCACCAGAATGCGGTCCATGCTGCCCAGAAACTGATTCATCAGCGGCGCATAGAACTTCAACAGCGTGCGCTGCTTGATGATGTCCGAGTGGTAACTGAGCACCGTCGGCCGACCATGACGCGTCGCGAAATGCACCAGGTCCATCAGCGGCCACGGAAAGTGGAAATGCACCAGATCCGCTTCGGCGGCCATTTCCTTGAACTGCTTGAACACACTCAGGGAAAACCCGGTAGACGCCAGATTGAAGTTCTCCTTCACCCGCGTCACCTGATGATCCGCCACCTGCACGCGTGCAGGGGAGGGGTCAGGGCTCAAGGTCAGCACCTCGCCCTCGATCCCCAGCGCTCGACTGCCCTGGCACAACTGGAAAATCACCTGCTCGATACCGCCGGTAGTGTCGGGGTAATAGGTTTTGAAGAAATGCAAAATGCGCATGAGGTACCAGCTGTAACTATCGAGGACAGCCATCCAGCGTCCGCGAATACACGACGTGGGCAGCAACAGATACGGGGGTTCTAGCCGAGCGGCTAACTGGCGCGGGACTCTACTCTCCTAGATGCGCCATCTGCAAGCGTGGCACGACGACGCGCCTTGTACGAAAAATGGACAGTCGGCGCGGGAACTTAAAGCCTTTTTCATTTATGCATCGTTAGGTGAGTGATACACTCGCGCGCTTTTCCATACCCTCTTGGCAGTTTTGAGAATATGCGTAGTAGTCATGAAAACAGCTTGCAGGCCGCTTTGAAGGCTTGTAAGAGCAGTTTCATATCGGTTGGTTTCTTCAGCCTATTCATCAACGCCCTGATGCTGGTACCTACGTTCTACATGCTGCAGGTATACGGCCGAGTGGTGACCAGCGGTAGCGTTTCTACGCTGGTTATGCTGACGATCATCATGACTGTCTTGATGATCACCATGGGGGCATTGGAGCTGGTGCGTTCGCGAATCATGGTTCGTGTGAGCAGCAAGCTCGATATCCTTTTGAGCCGTGACCTCTATCGCGCGAGTTTCAAGCGGGCACTGGACAGCGGCGGCATGGACTCCTCAGCCCAGGCGCTGAACGACCTGACTGGCCTGCGTCAGTTCATGTCCGGTAACGGCCTGTTTGCGTTTTTCGATGCCCCATGGCTGCCAATCTATATTGCGGTGATGTTCATGTTCCACCCGTGGTACGGCTGGATGGCCATTATTTGCGCCATCATTTTGCTGATCTTCGCCATTCTCAATGAAAAGCTGACCGGCTCAACACTGGCCGCAGCCAACAGAGAAAACATCGCGGCCAGCCTCTACACCAACAAGAACCTGCGCAACGCCGAAGTCATCGAGTCGATGGGGATGCTCAATACCCTCATCAATCGCTGGGCCAATCGCCAGAAGAACGTCCTGACCCTGCAATCGATCGCCAGCGACAAGGGCGGTCTGATGACCAACATCTCCAAAACCTTCCGTATGTTGGTGCAGTCGCTGATCCTGGGCCTGGGTGCTTACCTGGCCATCAATCACGAAATCGCTGCAGGTCTGGTTATTGCCGGTTCGGTATTGCTGGGTCGTGCTTTGGCGCCACTGGACTTGATCATCGGTAGCTGGAAAGGCTTCATCAGTGCACGCGCTCAGTACGCTCGCCTGAACGAGATCCTCGACAAGCAACAAGCCGAGCCTGAACGCATGTCGCTGCCAGCGCCGCAAGGCAACGTGCTGGTCGAGAACCTGATCGTCAGCGCTCCAGGCGGCAAGACGCCCATCATCAAAGGCATCACCTTCTCGGTTCCAGCCGGTCAGGTCGTCGGTATTATTGGCCCGAGTGCTTCCGGCAAATCCACCTTGGCGCGTGCGCTGATGGGTATCTGGCAGCCACAGCATGGCGTAGTTCGCCTTGATGGCGCCGACATCGCCAACTGGGACAAGAACGAGCTGGGCCCGTATGTGGGTTATCTGCCGCAAGACATTGAGCTATTCGAAGGCAGCATCAGCGAGAACATCGCACGCTTCACCGATATCAATGCCGAAGAAGTCATTCGCGCTGCACGCATTGCCGGCGTTCACGAAATGATCCTGCTGCTGCCGGAAGGCTACGATACGGTCATCGGCAGCGACGGCGTGAACCTGTCCGGCGGTCAGCGTCAGCGTATCGGTCTGGCGCGTGCGCTTTACGGTTCGCCGCGTCTGATCATCCTTGACGAGCCGAACTCCAACCTCGATGAAACCGGCGAGCAAGCATTGGCACAAGCCATCGTGCACATGAAGTCGACCGGCGCCACGATTTTCGTCATCACCCACCGCACGACCATCCTGGCCCACCTCGACCGTCTGCTGGTTATGAGCGCTGGCGGTATCAGCATGTACGGTCCGCGTGAACAAGTGATGGCTGAGCTCAATGCTCAACATCTCGCAGCTCAACAGAAAGCAGCTCAGGTTGCTTCAGGCGTCGCGCCTACTGGCGCCTGACAGGAAGATTGTCGATGACCCGAAATACGCTCTCTACTACAACCACCGACATTTTCAGTGGCGTACCTGTATCGGATACCAGCAGCCGACGTGTCGGTTACTGGATTGTGTTCATTACCTTTGGTGTATTTGGCTCCTGGGCAGCGTTCGCGCCATTGGACAGTGCCGCCTACGCCCCAGGTGTAGTCACCGTTCAGTCCTATCGCAAAACCGTGCAGCACCTTGAAGGCGGCATCGTTAAGGATGTGCTCTTCCACGACGGCGACATGGTCAAGAAGGGTGATCCGATCATTGTGCTCGATGACGCGCAGCTCAAGGCCGAGTACGAAACTACCTACAGCCAGCTGGTCGCCGCCAAGGCCATGGAAGCGCGCTTGCGTGCCGAGCGCGACGGCAGCGCGGAAATCGATTTTGGTCAATTGCTCCCCGCCAACACACCGCGTGGTGAAGAAGCCCGTCACAGCGAAACCCAGATCTTCAACGCCCGTCGCGGTTCGCGCCTGGGTGAAATCTCGGTCCTGCAAGAGCGCATCGGTCAGTTGAACCAGCAGATCAAAGGCACTGACGCCATGATCGGCACCAAGGCAGACCTGGGTAAATCGTACAGCGGTGAAATCGGCGAGCTCGACGAACTGCTCAAGCAGGGTTTCGTCGACAAGCAGCGCTTGCTCGATCAGGAACGCAAGTTGGACATGCTCAAGTCCGAAGTGGCTGACCACCGTTCGAGCATTACCAAGACCAAACTGCAGATCAACGAAACCCAACTGCAAATTCTGCAGATCAACAAGGATTTCAACTCCGAAGTCACCAAGCAGCTGGCTGAAGTGCAGACCAAGGCCTACGACCTGCAAGAGCGCACCGCAGCCCTGAGTGATCGCCTCAGCCGCGTGATCATCCGCGCCCCGGACGATGGCATGGTCATTGGCATGACCGTTCATACTGTGGGCGGTGTCGTGCGTGCAGCTACGCCTCTGCTGGACATCGTGCCTTCTGTCTCTGAACTGGTCGTGGAAGCACACGTCCAGCCAGTGGACATCGACCGTATCGCCATCGGCAAACAAGCCGATATCCGTTTCAGCGCATTCAGCAGCGCCACGACGCCGCCAATCCCGGGTGAAGTCGTTCAGGTTTCAGCTGACCGCTTGACCGATGAGCGCACCGGCCAGCCTTACTACCTGGCACGCGTCAAGGTCACCGAAGAAGGGGAGCGCAAGTTGGGTGATCGCAAGTTGCTGCCGGGTATGCCTGGTGACGTGCTGATCAACACCGGTAAGCGCACCATGCTCCAGTACATCCTGCAGCCGGCGACCAACGCTATTGCTGAATCGATGATCGAACAATGACAGTGCGCGTTCTTACATGCCTGGCCATGGCGCTGCTGGCTGCACAAGTCAGCGCTGCCGAGCCTAAAACTGCCGAGCCTGCCAAGCCAAAGCCTGCGCCGACCAGCGTCAGTGCTAACGAATACTCGGCTGACCTCATGCAGCTGTATCGTGAGTCGCGTCTTGAAGACCCTCGCGTACTGGCCGCATACGCCCGCACCGAAGCAGGCAAAGAGCATCAGAACGAAGCCTTTGGCTCGCTGTTGCCGCAGATTTCGGTCAACGCTGGCGCTAACCGCATCAAGCAGGTTAACGAACAGGTCAATCAGATCTACAACAGCCAGAACTACAGCCTCGGTTTGAGTCAGGTTCTCTATAACAAGGCGACTTGGGAGAACTACCAGAAATACAAAAGCCTGGCCAAACAGGCCGGGTCTGAAGCTGACGAAGCCCAGGCCGAAGCGACTGTAGATCTGGCCCAGCGCTACTTTGCTGCCCTGGCCGCAGACGACGAACTGGAGCTTGTCCAGGCCGAGCGCCGTGCCACGCAGAAAAACCTTGATCGGGTTAGCGCGCTGTACGAGAAACAATATGCAATGGTTACAGATGTGCTTGATCTCAAGGCGCGTGTGGACTCATTGGCCGCTCAAGAAGTCGACGCACGCAACCAAGTACGCCTGAGTCGCGCCGCGCTTTCCGAGATCGTGGGTCGCCCAGTCACCGAGAAACTCAGCCGGGTTCGCGATGACGTGGAACTCAAGGTTTCGGACGAAACCCTGGAGAGCTGGGTGCAGCTGGCGCAGACTGACAACCCGTCGATCAAAGCCAACCTGAGTGCCGTTGAGGCCGCAGAAGCGGGCTTTCGTGGTGGTAAGGGCGGACATTACCCGACGCTGTCTCTGAACCTGAGCGCGCAGAATACCAACGAGGGCTATAACAACGCCCTGGCACCGAAAACCGACAGCTATGTAGCGGGCGTTCAGTTGTCCGTCCCGATATACAGTGGCGGTTCGACCTCGGCACGGGCGCGCGGTTTGTACCAGGATCAGCGCTCGGCAGAGCTGCAGCTGGAGGCCACTCGTCGTCAGGTTGTGAAAGAAACTACAAATGCTTACTTGACCGCAGACTCAAGCGTCGAAAAAATACGCGCCAACCGTAATGCCCTGGCTTCGGCCGAGCAGTCGAGCATCGCGTCCGAAAAAGCGTTCACTTATGGCGTCGTCAATGCGGTAGACGTATTGACCAGCGTACAGAACGAGTTCAAGGCCCGACGCGACCTGCTCAAGACCCAATACGAGTTCATCACGAATCTATTCATTCTTAACCGTTGGGCTGGCAAGCTATCTGAACAAAGCGTTGATAGCGTGAACGTATGGCTGAGTAACAACAGCAAGACAGAGCCTGCCCCTGATCGGAAATCAAAACAATGACTGCAGTCCCTAGCAAATCCGTAATCATCACTGGCGTAACCGGCCAGGACGGCGCCTACCTTACCCAGCTTTTGTTGGAGAAAGGTTACAAGGTCTACGGCACCTATCGTCGTACCAGCTCGGTCAACTTCTGGCGTCTTGAAGAAGTCGGCGTTGCGACCCACCCGAACCTGGAGCTGGTCGAGCACGACCTGACCGACCTCAGCGCCAGCATCCGCCTGCTGCAGAAAGCCGAGCCAAGCGAGGTTTACAACCTGGCTGCTCAGAGCTTCGTGGGCGTGTCCTTCGATCAGCCGTTGACCACCGCTGAAATCACCGGCCTGGGCGCAGTCAATCTGCTCGAAGCCATCCGCATCGTTAACCCGAAAATCCGCTTCTACCAGGCGTCGACTTCGGAAATGTTCGGCAAGGTGCAGCAGGTTCCACAGACTGAAGCCACAGACTTCTACCCGCGCAGCCCGTACGGCGTGGCCAAGCTGTACGCCCACTGGATGACCATCAACTACCGCGAGTCCTACGGGATCTTCGGTTCGAGCGGCATCCTGTTCAACCACGAATCGCCACTGCGCGGTAAAGAATTCGTGACCCGCAAGATCACCGACGCCGTGGCGCGCATCTCCCTGGGCATGCAAGACGTGCTGGAGTTGGGCAACATGGACGCCAAGCGCGACTGGGGTTTTGCCAAGGAATACGTCGAAGGCATGTGGCGCATGCTGCAAGCTGACGAGCCGGACACCTTCGTCCTGGCCACCAACCGCACCGAAACCGTTCGTGATTTCGTATCCATGGCATTCAAGGCCGTGGATATCAATCTGGAATGGAAAGGCAGCGCCGACAACGAACACGGCATCGACACCAACACCGGCAAGACCGTTATCCAGGTCAACCCGAAGTTCTATCGCCCAGCTGAAGTCGAGCTGCTGATCGGTGACCCGGAAAAAGCCAAGCGCGTTCTGGGCTGGGAAGCGACCACCACGCTTGAGCAGCTGTGCCAACTGATGGTTGATGCTGACCTGCAGCGCGTACAGACCGGCAAATCGTTCTGATTACCGCTTAACCGCAGCACCCCGAAAAGGGCCACGTGAAAACGAGGCCCTTTTTGCGTTTTGGGTGGGTTGTTTTTAGGGGCCGCGCCGAGGCAGGTATCTTTTTGAGGTTGCCAGTCCGCAAAGAGGTGCTTTTTGCTGTTGTCACTCAGGTTTTTGGCTTTGAATGAGAGCCGTTCGTCATTTTTAATCGGTGCGACGAGGTTTTGGAGGGGGAATTTTTTAGAACAAATTCTCCGGAACAGACATGGCAAGGGAATATCAGAGTGCCATTGGTCAAAAAACAAACAGATTAACGCTAGCTTTACAGATGCCTTTGGTCAACCGGGATGAGCAAATAAATCGTTTCAGCCCCGTGGGCCGGGGGGTTGGGCTACCCCTCGGCAGAGAAATGTGAAACTTTAACTGTCAAGAAACAAAGAAAGTTCCTACGCAGATCAAAGAATCGTCTCATCGACATTACGAAAAAAGTGAGCTGTCAGCTATTGTTACGCCGCTATTTTGACATGTATGATCGCCTCGCAATGTAGGTTTTCGATTCAAAGGCTTTGAAAAAAAGCTAAAAAATCTACAGCAGTCGGCTTTTTTGCTGACTTCCCATAACGGGGGCCACGGCCCTTAGGGACGTGGCAACAGGCTGAGCCGACGGGCTCTGCATCCGAAACGGAAGCCTGGGTGTCGATTCGACTCATATTGGAGATTAACGAGTAATGGCTACTAACACTGAAACTCAAGTTCAACAACTGTACGTCGGCCTGCTGGGTCGCGCTGCTGATAAGGCTGGCCTGACTTACTGGGCTAACCAGATCACCACCGGTGCTCGCACTCTGGACGACGTTCGCGCTGCCTTCGTTACCACTACTGAGTACACCACTGGCTTCGGCGCTCTGACTGCCCGTGCTGACCTGGTTACTGCTATCTACACCAACCTGTTCGAGCGCACTCCGACTGCTGCCGAAGTTGCCTACTGGGTTGCTGACACCCGCCCTGCAAACCAACTGGTTTCGGCGTTCCTGACCTACGCTTCTGCTGCTGACCAAGCGGTCATCACCAACAAGACTTTCGTAGCTCAGACTTACACTGACACTGTTGATGCGTCCAACTTCAGCATTGCTGGCGCAACTGCGTCCATCGCAACTGTTGATGGCACCTCTGCCTCTGTTACTGCCGCTCTGACTGCAATCACTGCCGGCACTCTGCCAGGTCAAGTTGCTGGTCTGGGTCTGATCAGCGCTCAGTCTACTGCTGTTGCCGCTGAACTGGCTTACGAAACTTCCAACAAAGCAGCAATCGACGCTCTGGCAACTAAGCTGGGTGTTACTGTAGTTGCTGACTTTGACGCAGAGCTGGCTTCCATCAACACTGCTGCTAACACTGCAGTTACCAACGCTACTGGCGGCAAGACCATCACTGTTCTGACTGCAGAAGCAACTGACGCTACTGCTGCTCAAACTGCTGCTCGTGCAGCGCTTGATACTGCTGGCAAAACCAAGGCTGATGCCTATGTCGCCGCTGTAAAAGCAAATGCTGCTCTGAAAGCCGCAGCTCCTGCTGACGTTGCTGCTGCCAAGGCTGGCCTGGCTGCTGATACCGGTTATGCTGATGCCCTGGCAAAAGTTACCGCTGTAAAGTCGACCGTTACTGACATCGACACTCTGTACGCTTACTACACTGCAGCTACCACCACTGCAGCTCAGCGCACTGCTGTCGATACCGACTTCGCAGCTGTTACCAAGTTTGCAACTTTCAAAACTACAGCTGCTACTGACATCACTAAAAATGTCGCTATCCAGACTCAAACCAGCACTGAAGCTGCAGCTGATTCTGCCTTTGTTACTGCTTCCAAAGCTGCAACTGCAGCTAACGACACTGTAACTACTGCTAAAGCTGCCATCGCTGATCAAGACGCTGTTAAAGCAATCGTTACTGCGCACGACGCAGTGCAGAAAGCTGTTACCGATGCTGGCACCGCCATCTCTGACTTCAACGGCAGCAGCGCTACCACCGAGCTGAAAGTTCTGGCCAACGCCACTGCTACCGTAGTTGCTGATGCTGCTGTTAAAGAGACTTTCTACTTCTCGGCTAAGCCAGACAGCTCTGACTTCGCAATCGGTTCCAGCGCTTCGACTCAGTTCGCAGCTGGCGACTCGATCGTTCTGGGCAACGGTTACACCTTCAACAGCGGCGCTCTGACCACTGGCAACAGCAGTGCTCTGGAGTTCTTCCTGGTTAAAGGCACTACCAGCACTCAGATCGTTATCGAAACCGCTGCCTACGGCAACGCAAGCGCTACTCTGAACGCTGACGGCACTGTTAACGCTTCGCCAGACGCTACTGTTATCACCCTGACCGGCGTAACTGCTGATCACCTGGCTGTTAACAACGGCGTTATCAGCTACGTCTGATAAGCGTTGATGTGAATCCGCCATCAGGCCTCCTGGCTTGATATAGGACTCACGAAGGACCCGCCCCGTTAAACGGGCGGGTTTTTTTATGGGCGCTGTTAAGAGCGACATAAATACCTCCGTCGTAACTTTGAATTGGGTGAAACTCTATACCTTAGCTGGCAGTGACCACGCTTTAGAAGCTTGATTCCGTAGAATTTACGAGCGGTAATGGTGGCTTAGTGTGCACTAGCCACTGTGCTGCTGTGGGCAAATGCCCAGCCTGCATTGCGCGGATTGGGCATTTGGAAGGATGACGCAATAGCTCCGCTAATGCGCAACGCCCGGTTCACAAGCCTGCACAGCGATAACACAGTGTCCCGGCCCAACACTTGCGCTGCATTGCAGTAATCCAGCTCTGCGGGAACGCGACCCAGATACAGCGGGGATTGCGCGGTATTAGGCCTATCGCAGTACAGGCACATGCTCCAGGGATTTATTCACCAGCGCCTGCGCCATCTGCACCAGATGCAGTACGGAAAACGCCAATTCCCGCTGCGGGCCTTTCAAACTATCGCCGCACTCATAGGCCGTTGCGCTGGCGCAGCCGAGCAGTTCTGAGGCATGGGTCAGGGCGTCCTCCAGGGCGAGGTGGTCGTTGGCTTTGAAAAAGGGGTGGGGCGAGACAGATGGGATTTCCAGTAATTCTGTGATGCTGTTGTTCATGTGATTTAACTCCCGCTCAATAAGGAGCTGCCATCGTCGATCGCTACTACACGATATTGGGTGGCAGCCGTGCGCAGGGTAGTAGGCCGGTGATCGGGAACCCGGTGCACCCGAAGGTGCCCTGCGCACGGCCACCATAGTGCAGGCCGTAAGAAAGCGCCTCGCAGAAGGTGGCGCTTTGCGCCGATTCGACCCGGGCTACTACACCCGACCGCTGATTTTGCAGCGACCGGCGCAGACTAGTGACCCAAACTCAGAGGCGCAAGCCCTCGAGAGTTTCTAGGAAATTTCACTCAAAGAAAAGAGACGGGCCCTGCAGTCGCAGCATCCAATCGGGACTACATGGAGAAAAATGAGGGGATTCGCGGTCGTTCGAAGACGAAAAGTAATCACAAAATACGTGGAGATTTGCCAAGAAGGCGTTCTGCGATGAAGGCTTCATGGCGTTAATAAAATACAAATACTGAATAATTAAACCCATTTGGATTAATAATAAATCCAATTGGATAGCTTGTAGGCGTTCTGTTACTAATGACGGCCTCTCGCCACCACTTGGTGACCGAGACGGAATGGGACAATCGCTCATCAAAGCATCAGAGCAGTACCTCACCAGCCACACGCGTCGTTATCAAATCGCGCCCATTAAAAAACCCGCCCTTTTAAGGGGGCGGGTTCTTAGGAATTCCAACACCAGCTCGTCAGCCCCAGCGTTGGATTCACATCAGCGATTATCAGACGTAGCTGACAACACCGTTGCTGAAGCTCAAGTGATCAGCAGTTACGCCAACCAGGTTGATTACAGCAGTATCGTTGGAGCTAGTAACGGTACCAGCGGTATCAGTAACAGTAGTAGCGGAACCAACAGCGTTGGTCTCGATAACAACTTGAGTACCGGTAGCGCCTTTAACGAAGAACACTTCCAGAGCGGTTGCATTGCCAGTAGACAGAGCGCCCGAGTTGAAGGTGTAGCCCGAACCCAGAACGATGCTGTCGCCAGCGCCGAATGCAGTTGCAGTACCGCCGACAGCGAAATCGTTGGTAGCAACGATTTTAGCTGGGAAGTAGAACACGTCTTGTGCAGCGGTGGCGTCAGTTGCGGCGGTCAGTGCCGAGATTACAGACTTACCAGCGTTGGCAGTGTTGAAAGCGTTAATCGCTGCAGTAGCATCGGTCGAAGCTTTGTTCAAGGTAGTGTACTGATCAACAACAGCCTTGACGGTAGCAACGGCAGTATCGCCATCAGTAGCGGCTTTAACAGCTGCAGTTTTGGCTGCCAGAGCGGTAGCAGCGTCAGTGTAATCCTTACCTTCATGCTTAACAGTAGTTGCGCCATCGCTGTCGATTTTAGCTACTTCAGCAGTGGTGGTAACTACCAGAGCGTTAGCTTTGGTAACGGCCAGTTCTTTTTCAGCAGAAGCAACCAATGCTGCGCCGAAAGTAGGAACTTTCGAGATTTCAGCAACCAATGCTGCGTGCTGAGTTACCGACAGTTCAGCGCTTTTCAGTGCAGTGTAAAGCGAAGCTGCACTGTTGATAGCTGGGGTATCGGTAGTTGGGGTGAAGGTCGCGTTCAACGTTGTGTAGGTAACAGTAGTGCCAGTAGCTTTAACCAGGGTGTCAACACCTGCTTGGGCGCTAGCTTGAGCAGCAGTGTTAGCAGTTACCTGAGCTGGTGTCAGTACCAATGCAGCTTTGGCAGCCACAGCTGCGTCAAAGTCATTGATAGCTTTAACTGCAGCAGCGCCAGTGTAGTTGGTGGCGGTGGAGGTGCCAGTAACAGCCAGAGCAGCAGTCTTGGTAGTAGATGCAGCAGTAGTAGCATCAGCCTTCAGAGCAGTCAGAAGCGTGGTGCTTTCAGTGCCTACCGCAGTAGCATCAGCTGCGTGGATTGCATCGGTACGAGCAGTAGTAGCCAGACCAAGGGCTGCAGTTGCTTCAGCCGAAGTTACCGAACCGTCTTTACCTGCTGTCAGGTCGGCTTTAACGGTATCCAGAGTTGGGCTGGATACAGCGGTAGCTTTAGCGAAAGTATCGATAGCGGTGTTGGCATTAACAACAGCGGCAATCAGGCCTACACCTGGAACGGAGCCAGCCAGAGTGCCGTTGGTGATTGCTGCCAGAGCTGTGTTAACCGAAGCAGTAGTACCGTTCACTGGATCGATGACAGCTTTAGCAGCAGTAGCGTTGAAGCTGGTACCAGCAGTGTCAGTGCCAATGCGCCACTACTGAAGCCCTCGAAATCCGAGGCCTTGAGCGCATCCGCAAAAAATTGCCTGCGTATCCCCCCACCATCCCCCTCGGCCCCACCGGGAAAATCAGCGCTTCAAAACCTCATTCCCCAGCCTCTGCGGGCTGACGCGCCTGCTTATCTGGAAATTGTTCCACCTGTCCTCCTCCTCGCGGGCTACGCAGCTGCTTTTTCCCCCATTGTCTGGCACTCACAGCACGGAGGTGCGCAATGAGCGTTATCGCCCTGTGCAATAAAACCCTGAAAACCCTGGCCTGTACGCCCGGTAAAGCCAAAGAAAACATCTGGGACGCACGCTGCAAAGGCTTGATGCTGGAGGTTCGGCAAAGCGGCGGGCGCACGTGGTATGTGCGCTACGTGGATTTGCGTGGCAAACAGCGGCAGTTGCGCATCGGCGGGGCGGATGTGGTTTCCCTTGATCAGGCCCGCAAGCGCACCGACGAGTTGCGCAGCCAGGTGGCATTGGGGCGCGACCCCGCGCAAGAGAAAGCCTTGCTGCGGGAAGTGCCCACCCTGGCGGAGTTTGTCGAGCAGCTTTATATGCCGTACGTCAAAGGCTACAAGCGCTCGTGGCATATCGATGAATCACTGCTGCGTAATCATCTGTTGCCCAAGTTTGGCAATCGCTACCTGGACCAGATCAAAAAGGACCAGATCGTCGCCATGCACCTGGGGCACCGGGCCAAGGGCAAGGCCCCGGCCTCGGCCAATCGCTTGCTGATCCTGATGCGTTACATCTACAACCTGGCGCTGCGCTGGGAAACGCCGGGGGTAGTGAGCAACCCCACCAAGGATGTGCCGCTGTTCGAGGAGAACAACAAGCGCGAGCGTTACCTGACTCAGGAAGAGGCCCAACGTTTGTACGATGTGGTGCAACACAGCGAATCGAAGATGCTGCGGTTTATCATCCCGATGCTGATCCTCACCGGGGCGCGTAAACGCGAAGTGCTGGATGCGCGCTGGGCGGATTTCGATATCGGGCAAAAGGTCTGGCGCATCGCCTTGAGCAAATCCGGCAAGGCGCGTTTTGTGCCGCTGTCTGAGGGGGTGTTGAGTTTGCTGGAGATTATCGGCAAAGAACGCCAAGCCTGGCCGCTGCCCCATCGCGACTGCCCCTGGGTGTTTGCCAACCCAGACACCGGCAAACCGTATACGTCGATCTATTACACCTGGGACAACGCGCGCAAACGCGCCGGTTTGCCGGGGCTACGGGTGCATGACCTGCGGCACAGCTTTGCCAGCTTCCTGATCAACGCCGGGCGCTCGATCTATGAGGTACAGAAAATCCTCGGGCATACACAAATAAAGACCACTCAGCGTTACAGCCACTTGTCCCAAGACACCTTGCTGGCGGCAGTCAACAGCGCGGTGCAAACCCTGGGGCAGGGCTTTGCACCGAAAACCGAAAAGGAATTGACACCCGAACTGTAGGAGCTGCCGAAGGCTGCGAACAGCGGTGTATCTAATACATCGCCTTCGCGTTCGTCGGAACCTGCGATAACTCCCTGCCAGGTATAGCGGTGGGCCCGGTCGAGCAGGAGCGACCGCTGCCCGGTTACAGGGAAGCTTTAGCTGTCGTGCCTGTGATCAGCCCTCTTACGGAATCTATTAATGAAGGAGCTTGATAGATGTAGAAGGTGTTGGTCGTCGGTTCTTTTTGCGGCACCAGCATGTTTTGACTCTGATCGAACTGCCTGGCGACGTAGTTCAGCGACTTCATGACTTTGGCCACTGCGTCCCAGTCGGAGTTTTCGATCATGATGACGGGCTTGAATTTTTGTATGGTGTTGCGCAACCCGGCCAGGACCAGCGACTCTGCCCCTTCGACGTCGACCTTGATAAGGTCGGGCGCCAGGTTCAGATCATCTCCGGTTTTGAGCTCGCACTGGACTTTCTCCAGTTTGGTAAGCCCGCCGCGCTCGATGAACTTCTGCTTGACCCAAGGCAGCTCGTAATACGCCTCAGAGATGGACGCTTCCTCCAGGAAGACCTCGTCGCCCGCGTAAGGGATGTTCAAGTAAAAACTGCCCGGTTTGTCTCCAAGCCCGTAGGGATGGATTTTGATGTTGCCGGGAAGCTGATTGGAGAGCTTGTTCAGCTCTCCAATCAGGGTAGGGTTTGCTTCGAAGGAGTGAATATCGGCGTCGGGGAACAATATTCGCAATGAAACGATGCTTTGCCCGAGATTAGCGCCGACGTCCAAAATGGTTTTAATGCGCTTTTTGGAGAGGCAGAAGCCGTTGAAATCTGCATCGTGGACTTCTTTTGTGGTCCACCTGTTAATTACCGATTCGGATAGCAGCTTCAGCTCCATTGGATTTCACATCCTTGATCAGCGTCGCATTAATAAAATGAGTGCGTCGACCTTACGGCAAAACCCTGCAGTAGTGAAGCATGCTAATTCGCCACTTTTTGCGAAGTTGTGGCTATTAAACACGCGATAAGTCGCTGATTTTAAACTATGCGTCGCAGAAGGTTGGCCACCACAGCATGGGGCTGTGACGCTTGAAATGTAAGGTCTAACGGGGTTTTTGAGCAGCGCAGGGCGACGCAAGCGTCGTGGCTGATACACCACGATCTAAACCTCACGTTGCTACTGCGCTCCTACAAAAGACATTTACATTCAGCTGGTTATTCTGGCGCGCAGTCAGCTTGGGTCGAAGCTCACATCCAGAAAGCCCCCGCCCAGGTTAGGCGGCGCGACGAATTGTGGGACACCGTTGAGTACATCCAGCGACTGAGTGTGGATGTGGCCCGCCAGTATGCCGACCAGATTAGGCGTGTTGAAAACCCGGCGATGGAATTCCATGGTCACTTTGGTGTGGCCCTGGTTCGGCCACTGTTCGCGGCGTTCAAGTGTGTAGAGGTTGTCGGCGCCTGCGTTCCAGTTGGGGTTGCCGCACCCGTACGTGACGGGTCGGCCGGGCACGTACATCGGGATGTGGGCGATCAACACAACCGGGCCGTCGAATTGCACATGCTTGTTATAGAACGCCAGTTGTTCCGGCAGGATTTCGGAGTAGGAGTCGTCGATAGCGATGAATCGAATGCCGTTGATGTCACGGTAGGTCATCAACGGGTCGGCGCCCTGATACATCGGTTTCAGGCGTTTTTCGCTCCAGGTCTTGCGTAGTTCACTGGATGGCCCAGGCATGCCTTCGTAATGCCAGTCGTGGTTGCCAGCTATATAAAGGAAGGGAATTGCACTCTCTTTCAGCCGGGCGTGGGCCCATTCGATGGCGGCTTCGGAGGGGTAGCTAAAGATATCGCCCGCGAGCACTACCAGGTCGGCGCGTTGCTCAACGGCATGGCTCAGCGTCGCCTGAAATGACTGCACCGGATCAGTAGGCTGGCCGCTCTGGAAGTGTTGCGTCTGGTTATAGGCCGCTGCCATGCGGGCACTGTATTGACGAAACGGCTCTTCGCGTTCATCGCTTTGCCACAGGTGGGTGTCGGACAGAAACACAACTTTTGTCTGCTTGGCTATGGCTTCACCAAAGAAGCGCACCTTGTTGCCAGTGACGGAGAAGTTGGGCTTCGGAACTTTCTTTTGCGATGCCGCCTGTAGCAGGCTGCCTGAGGTGGCGAGGCCCACAGTGGTCAGGGCGCTCAAACCGATAAAGTGACGTCTATTCATGAATGGCATCAATCAGGAGGGAGGGCGCCCGCGAGGGCGGCAAATGCTATCAGGATGATATCAGCCTGTAGTCTCCGTCCCAATTGAAAGTAGGAACATTCCTATATTTGTGTGCGAAATAAATGGCCTGACCCGGTGCATTAATAAACGTTTGCAGGGTCTGAGGCTCGTAAGAAGCTGGCTATGACCTGTGCGGCAGAAACACGTATCATGTGGCCCCCGCATTCCGGGCGTAAGTTTGATACGGCTGCGTTGTATATCAGGTCAGGTTTAAAGCCATGGTTGTGGGCCCAGCCGCTTGATCGTGCAATCCCAAGCTCCCTCGCGACGTCGCCTCCAGACCGGCAGATGTCCAGGGTTTGTCCCGGTTTTCCCTATGTTTCAGGCTAGAGGTTCAAGGTATGTCGTGGCGTGATTCCAGCCCGATCCGTTATATGAGAGCGCTGACAGGCCGCGCCATGCGCTTGGCCAAGCGTGTGGCCAAGCCGCCGTTGAAGGCTGTGCTTTCGCGTTCGCGTTCCGTTGTAGTGCGTATGGCGCATCGCAGCCCATGGCTGCACGCGCGGCTGCGGCGTTATCGCTACTACGATCACCGCCTGCGCATGCTCTTTGGTGTGAACGTCAGCGTGCCACCCGAGCCAACCCTGTTTGAAGACGCGCATGTCGCTAAAGGCCAGCCGGTCGTATGGCGGCGCAAGGGGCATAACGATGCCCGTAAGAGCCCCCTTGAATCCTGGTTCAACCAGTAACGGAAGTTGGAGTTACGTGAAAAGAATTCTCGCATTCAGTTTTTTCCCGGCTTTCGCGCCTGCGTCCAATGGCGGCGAAGCACGTCTGTTCAATTTCTATCTGGCTTTGAGCCGCTTCCACCACGTCACGTTGCTGTCTTCGAGTTATCGCGGTGTGCAGGAAGAAATCATCAATCACGGCAGCCAGTTCATTGAGCGCCGTATTGCCAAAGATGATTTCTTTGCCCGCCAGTGGGCTGAGCTGGAACCGTACAGCGGTGGCGGCGACATGTCCGGGCCTTGTATCGCGGCAGCCGGTCGCTACCCTACGGCGTTGCATCAGGCGTATCTCGAAGAATACGAACAGGCTGATGTAATCATTCACGATTCGCCGTTCACTGTGGATTACGATCTGTTTGCCGGACTGGACAACAAGCCGCGTCTGTATAACGCCTACAACTGCGAAACTGATTTGTATCGGGCGCTGCATCCACAGGTGCATAGCGCGCCGGTGCACGATCTGGTCGAGCAGGCCGAGCGTCGCTTGCTCAACGCGGTTGACTGCGTGTTGTATTGCAATGAAGACGATCTGAGCGCTTTCCGTTTGCTGGCACCGGACGCTGAGTATTGCGCTATTTCGGTGCCCAACGGGCAGTTGGCACTCGCGATCCCGACGCTGCGTGAGCCTGATCGCGAGCACTTCTCGGCGGTCTTCATGGGTAGCTCTCATACGCCTAACGTGAAGGCAGCATTATTCGTTGCCAATGAGCTGGCGCCGAAAGTGCCGCACGTGACGTTCGACATCCTCGGCAATTGCCTGCCCGAAGGCCGTTACCCAAAGAACGTGGTGCGCCACGGGCTTGTCTCGGTCGAGAAGAAGCTGGAGTTGCTGCACAACGCCAATATCGCGCTCAACCCAATGGATGCGGGCAGTGGCTCGAATGTGAAGGTTTTCGATTATTTCGCCCACAGCCTGCCGCTGCTCTCAACGCCTATCGGCGTACGCGGTGTAGAGGTCGTGGACGGTGAGCATGTTGTACTGGCGACGCTCGATGAGTTTGCTGGCGTACTTGAAAACTGGCGCGAACGTCAGGATGCCTGGCTTGCCATCGGCAAGGCCGGTTTTGAGCTGGGCCGTCAGAAGTACACCTGGAACAGCATTGTCAAACCGGTGGCGGAGTATCTGAGCAGCGCCGATTCGATCCGCATTGGCGAGCCGCCGGTGCTGGTGCTGAACGATTACAACTCGTTCACGTCAGTCGGTGGCGGGGCAACGCGTACTCGTGGGCTTTATGCCGCCGTGTCGCAATGGTGCCCGGTGCTGTTTATCTGCTTTTCCAGCAATGATCAGCTGCGAGTGGATCGTTACGGCACGGGTGTTGCGGTCATTTCGGTGCCCAAGACCGCTGACCATGTGACGGAGCAGATGCGAGTCAACGCGCTGTCGCACATTTCTGCGGATGACATCGTAGCCAGCAGCGAGTGTGTAAAAAACGACTTGTTGTTAACCATTTACTGTCTGGCCAAGGAGCAGGCGCGGGTCATCGCCGTAGAGCACCCGTACCTGGCAGCTATTCCGTGCCTGTTTGGTGATCGCTTCGTTTATTCGTCGCAGAACAACGAAACGCTCTTAAAGCAGCGCCTGTTTGCGGGGCACCCTGAGGGTGAGGCGTTGGTCGGTCAGGTTGCCGTGCTTGAGAAAGCCGCGGTGGAGCGTGCGGCGGCGGTAGTGGCGGTTGCTGACGACGATGCGCAGTCGTTGACCCGAGGGATGCAGACCGCTGGGCCGATAGTTGTGGTGCGCAATGGCGCCGATGCCCCTTCGATTCCTGAAACCCAGGATCTGGCCGTGGTTGAGCCTCAGATTAGTCAGCCTTCTGCGGTGTTTCTGGGGTCGGCACATCCGCCTAACATTGAAGCGGTCTATTTCATCGTCAATCAGCTGGCCCCGGCTTGCCCTGGTATTCAATTCCATATCATCGGTGGCGTCTGCGGTGCGGTGAACGTCCGTCCCGATGGCAACGTCAAGTTGTGGGGCGTGCTCGACGATTCGATCAAGGCTGCGGTCATGGGTACCTGCACCCTGGCGGTCAACCCGATGAGCAATGGCAGCGGCTCGAATGTGAAGCTTGCTGACTTCCTCGGCAATGGTCTGTACACCGTCACTACCGAATTTGGTCAGCGCGGCTATCCAGAAGTGATCGCTCCACACGTGAGCGTCACCACGCTGGATGAGTTCGCTGCCGAACTGCAGGCCAGCATGGCTCGTGTACGCGGCGAGCGAGTTGAGGCAAGAGAAGCCCGGCGCCAGGTGTTCGACGAGCATTTGTCGATGAAGGCGCTCGGCAAAGACTACGTCACCTTGTTGCAGTCCCTTGAAGTGCCGCGCAAGCGCGTACTGTTCGTGACTTATCGCTACGTAGCGCCGGCGCTGGGCGGCGCTGAGTTGATGATCGAAAATCTTCTGCAGGCCTTGGACGCCTCTGGCGAGTTCGATATCGATCTGGTGTCGGCTGAAGCCAGCGCGATTCATAGCCATGGTCGGTTCTGTGACAGCTACAGTTTTGATCAGAACTCGGCAGCATTCACTGATCTGCGCCATACGCGGTTTGCTCGTTTCGAGGTTGATGGCTCAGGGCCTGAGCATTCAGCCAGGGCGCTGGTTGCGGCTTGGACCGCTCAATGTGTTTTCGAGCGTGAAGTCTATTTGCAGTTGTTGCCGAGCATTGAGCGCAATGGTCTGGCCTGGGGCTGGGGCGGCATTGAGCCTCATGGTGCACGCGATGTTGCGCGCTGGGCTCTGTGTTCGAGTGGCATTCACCTCGTTGCCAGCGCGTTGGTCAACATCAAGGGCTCAGCTCCTGCACCCACGGCTTTGTTGGTGCGTGATGAGCAGGGCGGGCTGTTGTTCAGTGGCCAGGTTTCGGGGGACTTCAATATCGAATTCCCAGCGTTGCGCGGCACGGTGGAGGTTCAGGCTTCCAGCGTGGCGGCTTCGGCGGACGACCCTCAACCCAAAGCGTTTTTGCTCAGGGCGTTGAGCCTTGATGGTCAGGCGTTTGATCTTCGGGCTGGCGTGCTGTGCAGTGTCGCGGGGCTTGCCCCAGAGGACGGGTTCGAAATGTTGCATGTTGCGGCCGAGCGGTCCCGACGGCCTTTGAACATCAACCTGACCGATATGCGCGGCCCTTGGTCTTCGGGTCTGGAAAACTTCCTGGCCCACAATGTCGGCAAGTACGATCTGGTGATCACTCACAACTCGGTATTCCGCCCGGCGGTGGCTGCGGTGGAGCAGGCCCGCCTGCATGGCGTGCCGAGTATCGTGATCCCGCATGCGCATCTGGATGATGATTTCTACCACTTCCCTGATGTACTCGATTGCGCGCTGCAATCCAGCTTGTTGCTGGCCGCACCGAAAGCTGCCTGTGACTTCTATAAGCGTCGCGGCTGCAACGTGGATTACCTGCCAGCCGGTATCGACATCAACGAGGCCTTTAGTGCTGACGATGTCGCAGCCTTCCGCGCGCTGTACACCTCGGAGAAGCCGTTCGTGCTGGTACTGGGCCGCAAGGCGGGTGCCAAGGGGTATCAGCAGATCATCGACACCGTCGCTGGATTGCCGGTTGAACTCGGTATGCAGGTTGTACTGATCGGGCCGGATGATGACGGTGTTGCGGTGAATTCCACCTGTGCCACCTATCTGGGGCGTCAGCCTCGGGAAGTGGTCCGTGGTGCACTGATGTCTTGCCTGACGTTGGTCAACATGAGCACCAGCGAAAGCTTCGGTATCGTGTTGCTTGAAGCCTGGATGGCGGGGCGCCCGGTCGTGGTGAATACCGGCTGTGCGGCATTCCACGACATGGCGGTTGATGGCGAAAATGCATTGCTGGTTGATGGCCAGACGCTGCGTTCGGCATTGCTTCGACTGGCAGCGGATGAAGCGCTGTGCCAACAGTTGGCGAGAAACGGTCAACAAACCATGACCCGTTATGACTGGAAACAGGTTGGCGAAGATTTCGTGGATCAATGCACCCGTCTTACCGATCCGCGCGTCAATGCGAACCTGGAGCGTCATCTATGAAAGGCTCGCTCGCTGCCTTGTGGCATTACCGAAGCTTCATTCTGGGCAGCGTCAAGCGCGAGTTTCAGGCCAAATACCTGAATTCGCTGCTGGGCGCGACCTGGAGTGTCATCCAGCCTCTGGCGATGATCCTCGTCTATACGGTTATTTTTTCGCAAATCATGCGCGCCAAGCTGCCGGGTGTGGACAGCATTTTCGGCTACAGCATCTACCTCTGCGCAGGGATTATCACCTGGGGTTACTTCGCGGATATGGTTGGGCGTGGGCAGAATATCTTCATTGATAATGCCAATCTGCTGAAGAAACTGAGCTTCCCGCGTTTTTGTCTGCCTATCACGCTGATTCTCAGTTCAGCGCTGAACTTCGCGATCATCTTCGTGCTGTTTACCGTGTTTTTGCTGGTCAGTGATTCTTTCCCGGGTTGGGCGTTTCTGGGGATATTCCCTGTGCTGGCTATCCAGGCGTTGTTTGCCTTGGGGCTGGGCATGATTCTGGGTGTGCTGAACGTATTCTTTCGTGACGTCGGTCAGTTGTTTGGTGTGGTTTTACAGTTCTGGTTCTGGATGACACCGATCATTTACCCGCTGGATATCCTGCCTGCTGCCGCGCAAAACCTGATGAAGTACAACCCGATGGCAATACTGATCGGGGCTTATCAGCGGATCCTGGTTCACGGGCTGTGGCCTGAATGGTCGACCTTGTGGCCGGTGCTTTTGGTCAGTGTTTTGTTGTGCCTGCTGGCGTTGCGGTTGTTTCGCAAGCGCTATGCCGAACTGATGGATGAATTGTGATGGGTAGTATCAGTGTTAGCGGTCTCGGTAAGGCCTACCGACAATACCCAACGCGATGGTCGCGGCTGGCCGAGTGGTTGAGCCCGGGCAAAAAATCTCGCCATCATCTCAAGTGGGTACTTCAGGATCTGAACTTCGAGATCAGTCCTGGTGAGTCCGTCGGCATCATGGGTGTCAACGGCGCTGGCAAAAGTACCTTGCTCAAGATCATCACCGGCACCACTCACGCCACCACCGGCAGTGTGGGTATCCAAGGCCGAGTTGCCGCATTGCTGGAGCTGGGGATGGGTTTTCACCCTGACTTCACCGGCCGGCAAAATGCTGTGATGGGCGGGCAGTTATTGGGTTACAGCGTCAGCGAGATCAATGCGCTGATGCCCCATATCGAGGAATTTGCCGAGATTGGCGAGTACATGGACGAGCCAGTCCGTAAGTACTCAAGCGGCATGCAGGTACGTCTGGCATTCGCCGTGGCGACGGCATCGCGCCCTGATGTATTGATCGTCGACGAAGCCTTGTCGGTGGGTGATGCGCGTTTTCAGGCCAAGTGTTATCAGCGAGTAGCGAGTTTCACCCGCGAGGGCACCACGCTTTTATTGGTTTCACACAGTGCCGATGACGTGGTCAAGCATTGCGGGCGGGCGATCCTGATTAAGGGTGGCCGTATTGAGATGGACGGAACGTCCCGCGATGTGACTAACCGCTATCTGGATGAGCTTTTTGGTAAGCAGCGTAAAAAGGCCAAACCCGAAGTCATTGAAGTCGATGAGTCTGTCGTGCCCGATGAGGCCTTCGAGACCCTCGCAATGGACGGTGACACTGCGGACGTTTTCGCTGAGCGCCCGGGGTATCGCAAAGAAGAGTACCGCTGGGGGCACGGTGGGGCGGAAATCCTTGATTACCGAATAGCAGCAGCGGGCGAGGTTTATCCTTCTCGAATCGACAGCGGCTGCATGACGGATTTCCACGTCAAAGTGCTTTTTCATGAAGACTATGAAAGCGTTGTGGCCGGCTTTTTGATCAAGTCCCTTGAAGGCCTGTTTCTGTACGGCACCAACTCGTATCTGGCCGGTGGCGGCGATCAACTCATGTCGGCGCGAGCCGGTGAGGTCAAGCTATTGGTGTTCTCCATGCCTCTGCGACTGAATGCCGGGGACTATCTGGTGTCTTTTGGCATGTCCTCGGGCGATCCGCGTCAGGAGCTGGTGCCTTTGGACCGTCGCTACGATTCTGTTTTGCTGAAAGTTGGTTGCGAAAGGCCGTTTTGGGGCATCGCTGACCTGGATTCGAGTTTTGAGGTCGTCAGACCATAACGTTAAGGATTAAGAATGAGTCAGTCGCTTCCTCAGCTGGTTTCCGATCTGCCCGAAATCTACCAGGCGATCTACGGCCATCCTGATATCTATCAGGACACTTCCCGTGCCTGCATCGATCGCCTCGCCAAGATTGCCGAAGTGCACGATGCCCTTGCCAAACAACTGGGCCGCCCGCTACGCGTGCTCGACATGGGCTGCGCTCAAGGCTTTTTCAGCCTCAGCCTTGCAGCGCGCGGCGCAGAAGTTCACGGCGTGGACTTTCTAGATAAGAACATTTTCGTCTGTCAGGCGTTGTCCCAGGAGAACCCTGAGCTGAAGGTTTCCTTTGGGGTTGGACGGCTGGAAGAAGTCGTCGCCGCGTTAAACCCTGACCAGTACGATCTAGTGCTGGGCCTCAGTGTTCTCCACCATGTGGTCCATGAGCACGGTATCCATCAGGTGCAGCAGTGGTTGACCCATTTGGCGGCGGTGACCAAGGCTACTGTCCTTGAACTGGCACTCAAGGAGGAGCCCTTGTATTGGGGGCCGTCCCAGCCAGAGCACCACCTTGATCTGCTTGAAGGCTATGCGTTCACCGCTGAACTGGGGCTATATGGCACACATCTGTCAGGCATTGAGCGGCCGCTCCTTGTTGCCAGTAATGACTATCTGGTAATTGGCAGTGATGCGACGCCTTTAGAGCGATGGTCCTGCGAGCCCCACAGTCTGGCCAATGGAACTCACCAAGGCAGCCGTCGGTACTACTGGACCAAAAAGCTGTTTGCCAAAGTCATTCGTTTCGATGGTGAGCGAGGTGCTTTCAATCGGACTGAATTCGAACGTGAGGTTGATTTCCTGTCCAGCCCACCGGCAGGCTTCATCACCCCGAGTCTGATTTCCCACGTTCAGGGCGCAAGTGACGGCCTGGTGGTCATGGAGCGGCTGCAGGGGCAGCTGTTGCTGGATCAGATCCAGCAAGGGCAGGTTGTTAGCCCGCAGACGGTCTTGATTGACGTTTTGCGTCAGTTGGCAGCGTTGGAGGCAGCCGGTCTTTACCATCACGACATTCGCACCTGGAACCTGATGGCGCTGGATACCGGCGAGGTGCGCCTCATCGATTTTGGCAGCATCGGTCCGCAGGCCATTGACTGCGTCTGGCCGGACAACATCTTTCTTGCCTTTCTGATTTTCGTTCATGAAATCGCTGCGGGTCGCGTCGACGATCCTTCTTCGCTACGCGCTGTTTCCATAAGTCCGTTTGACCTTCCCGAGCCTTTGCGCGGCTGGGCCTTGGAGCTGTGGCAAACACCAATCGCTGACTGGACGTTCAAGCTGCTGCTTGACGGTTTGTTGCGGGCGCAGACAGGCGGCGGCAGTGCCACTGACGTGTACCCAGCTGATCTCTGGAGCAATGCGCTGGAGAAGGTTGTTCAGGCGCAGAAGATTCACGTGGCCTGGCTCGAAGGGCGTATCGATGCCGGACACACGTACTGGCTGCAGAACCAGGACAAGATCCGCAGGCTGGAAGAGTGGTCGCTGCAGGTTAATGATCGGTTCGAGCAGGTCAATAACGAGTTCGAGCAGGTCAACATGCTCAGGGAGCAACTGCGTCAGGTCAATGAGCAAGTCACGCAGATCAACGAACGTCTTAATCAGGCGGATGCACGTGCCTTGCAAAAAGATGAGGAGTTGACTCAGTTGTACCTGAGCTCTTCGTGGCGCGTGACCTCGCCGTTACGCAAGATCAGTCGAAAAGTGGCGCAGTGGCGCGGCAAATAACTGTTGATGAGGTAGGCCGGAAAACTCTTCTGGTCTGCTTATCGCTTGCGTTATGCAATGCGGTGGGGAGCAGCGAATGCTCCTCGCCGCCTCATCCAGCCAGCGTTCGATAGATTTCCTGAGTCTGCGCAGCGCATTTTTCCCAGGAAAAACTCCTTGCGCGGATCAGGCCAGCCGCTGAAAGCTTATTCCTGAGTGTTTCATCTTCAATCAAGTGTCTGATCTGTTCGGTCAGTTGTTCGATGTTGCCTGCGTGAATATGCAGGGCATGTTCAGCGGTGATCTCCGACATGGAGGTATCGCCTGTGCAGATGACCGGCACACCACAACTCATGGCTTCGAGTACTGGCAGGCCAAACCCCTCGTAATACGATGGGTATACAAACGCACCGGCTCCAGCATAGAGGGCGGGCAAGTCGCTGGCAGGTACAAAGCTCAGCTGTTTGAGACCCTCAGCTTGTTTGAGCGTATTGATGCGCTCTTGCAGAATCTTGTTACCCCAGCCTGGCGCTCCCGCTAGAACCAATGGAAATGCCTGTTTCAAGGCGGCGGGTAAATTCGCCCACGACTCGACTAACGTCTCCACCCCTTTGCGAGGCTCAAGCGTCCCGACAAAGAGAAGATACTGCCCGTGCTGCAAGCCATACCGATCCATGATGGATTTGGTCTGTACGTTGTCTTGGGGGGTGTAACGCGCTGCTGCACCCAGATGGATCGCGCGGATTTTTTTCTCATTTACGCCATACAGCTCGATCAGCTCGCGACGGACCTGATCCGAGTCCGTGATCAGCATGTCGGCCCGCTCCAGCGTCTTGGGCAGTTCACTGGTCAGCCAAGCCACACGCTTCGCGGGGTGGTGCTGAGGATGGCTGATAAATGACAAGTCATGAATCGTGGCGACAGCCGGGCCTCGGTGGTGCTTGAGAATAAAGTTGGGTTCGTGATAAACGAACCCTTTTAGCTTCCCGGCTTTCAGGCGTAGCAGGCTGTTGCGCAGCTTTTCTCTGGCGCGGTAGGCGAGTATCGACCCGCGCAGGATATGGTTGATGCTCCCCCTTTTTTTGTTGAGCTTGCTGGAGCCCGAGTCCACCTCGGTGCCGGCGATGGCTTGGGCGGCGGTCGAAAAGCGATGGCCGCTGAAGCATTCGATCGCTTCGAAGTCTTTATGACCCTCATATTGCTTGAGCAGGTTGAGGGTATAGGTGCCAATGCCAGTAATGGGAGGGAGTAATGACTCGGTATTGATCAATAACTTCATTGAGTGATCTTTACCTGCGCTCGCCAGTAGTCCAAGAGCTGCGTCAGGGTGTCTCGCAGATCGGTTTCAGGTTCCCATCCACAGGCTTTTCTGATTGCTGAGTTGTCTCCGAAAGCACTCGGAATATCCGAAGGGCGCATGCGCTCTGGGTCTTCAACCACGGCGATCTCACATGCGCTCAATGACAACAGGGTATCGAGCATCGTGCGGATCTGGCGTGGTTTGCCACTGCAGATGTTCAGGCAGCGAGGGTGGTCCTGTTTCTGCTCGGACAGCTTCAGCAGGCTGATGTATGCACTGCAAACATCCTGGACATCGAGAAAGTCGCGTTCTGCAAGCAGGTTGCCAACCTTGAGTTGAGGAGGCTGCTGGCCGGTTTCGATCAGCGCAATCTGACGGGCAAAGGATGCAGTGACAAAGTCTGCCGATTGCTGTGCGCCGATGTGGTTGAACGGACGCACGATTACCCCTGGCTGGCCCTGCCTGAAGTATTCGTTGAAAGCTGCTTCGGCAGCTAGCTTGCTGGCCGCGTAAGGGTTCAGCGGGCGACAAGGGCTGTTTTCATCCAGAGCAATGCCTTGCTTGAACGTGTCGCCGTATACCTCGGAAGAACTGACAAACAGAACAAAGGCTTCGGGAGCTTCCTGCCTAAGCGCTTGCAGCAGATTGACGCTACCCATGACGTTGGTCTGCCAGGTTTGCAGCGGCTCTTTGAAGCTAGTAGGCACGTGGGTCACTGCAGCCAGATGCACGACATGAGTCGGCGCAGCAAAAGCGACCGCCCGGTTCAGCGAATCGGCATCACGGATGTCGCACTTAACGGTTTGGTCTGCATGGGGATGCGACGCTGATGTGGCTCCTACCAGCGCGGTCACATGATGCCCGGCGTCTTGAAGCAGGGTGCATAAAATCTGCCCGACGAAACCGTTGGCACCGGTAATGAGGATGCGTTGCATCTGCGGATTCCTTAGTGTCTTTTTGCAAGCCAGGGAGTTTAACAGGCCGTGGGGCCGTGAGGATGGTCCTCAGACTCCAAATGGTCACGAGAGTTACGAAGGGTGGTGCAGTGCGGGGGATATAGGGAGGAGAACACGTATCCGCAACAGGAGTCCGGGCGAAACGTGCGTGATCCATTTGTTGCGAACTCAGTGAGGCAAGCACCGTGGAGCGTCCCCGCACGGTGCTTTAGGATCAGCTAATTATGAAAGCCACAAACCGCCGTCCAGCGCAGGTGCATTGTTAGCAATGTTTTCTGCGCTTTCGGAGAACGACGCCAGCATATAAGCAGCGTTGGTGTTGCCATTTGCCATGGCGCCTTCCCAGTACTTGAGCCCTTCGGCGTCAGGAGCGCGGTTCAATACATTTTGGTAGTAGCTGTTGATGATGGAGGTTGCGTCCATGCCTGGGTTCAATTTCCGGAACTCAGCACTTTCGACAAAACCTTGAGCGATCTGAGGCAGCGAATCGCCGCTGTCGAGTCTGCCGATCCAGTAGTTCAGGCCGGCAGCGTCGGGCTTGCGGTCAAACGCAGCTTCATAGAGGCGATAAGCAGAGCCGGCATTCTGGCCCGCCTTGACGTCCAGTGCCAGGGTAGAGCCGTCGCCAAAGCTGACGCGCTCGATATCGAACAACGTGTCGCTTTTGCCCAGGCCTTTGACGGTCGCGGTAGTGCCAGCCGATGCAATAGTGAAATCGCTCTTGAGGGCAGAGTAGTGCACGGTATCGACACCGCCACCACCACTGTAAGTGTCGTCACCCGGCCATGCATAGAAATGGTCGTTGCCGTATGAGCCGATATATTGGTCATTGCCGCTGTAGAGCGAAGAGGCTGTTGCAGTGTCGGTGACCTTGACGTTTAGCCCGGTAATCGTGATGTAAGGCCTGTCGTCCAGGGAATAAGTGATACCCGTAAACCGGCCCAGTGTCTCGTTGCCTTGCGGGAAGATGCCACTCAGGTCTGATTTGTATCGGCCGTCGCTGAAAACTATATGAGTGTTCGAGACGGATACCACTTGCCCCGTAACGCCTACCTGGCCAGCCCGGTCCACATCGAAACCATAGAGAGGTTGATTGAAGGTAATACGTGCCATTGTGTGTCGTCCTTATTTACTGGGTGAATTAATCGCGCGCGAAAAATCGAGCCGCCCGATCAGAGCCACAACCCGTTATAGAGTTGAGCGGCTGTATTGCTGATGTTTTCCTGGCTTTCGGAGAATGACACCAGCATGTAAGCGGCATTGGTGTCGCCGCTGGCCATGGCGCCTTCCCAGTACTTGAGACCTGCGGCGTCGGGCGCGCGGTTCAACACATTCTGGTAGTAGCTGTTGATGATCGACGTAGAGTCCAGGCCTGGATTGAGCTTCTTGAACTCAGCACTTTCGACGAAGCCCTGAGCGGCCTGGGTGAGTGAAAGACCATCGTCGAGCTGCTTGATCCAGTAGTTCAACCCGCTTTTGTCGGGGATACGATTGAATGCCGCTTCGTAAAGACGATACGCCGAGCCCGTGTTTTGGCCTGCTTCAACATCGATCGCGAGCAGCGAGCCATCGCCGAAGCCAATACGCTCAACGTTGGACACGACATCGATCTTGCCGTCCACCTTGATTGCATACGCCCGCCCGTGGGCATCTACGGTGCGAGTAACGATCAGGCCAGCTTTGCTGTTGTACTGGACGGCATCGATCCCGGCCCCACCGTTGATGGTGTCGTTACCAGCCCCGCCTCGGATCACATCGTTACCGTCAGAGCCGATGATGGTGTCGTGGCCTTTGAGGGCCTCGTTCATGGCACCGTACAAATTGAAGTCGCCGATGTACTCAGCCATGGTGGTGGCATCGGCGTTGATATCCGTCACTTCGTAATAAAGACCGTTCTGATAAGCAACCGTGGAAGTCAGCGTGCCGCCTGTGACTTCACCATTGGTGAACTGGAAAGTGCCGAAGTAATCCTGAGTTCTGACGCCGTCGGTCGCGCGGATGTGGTTGGACTCGACGATAGGAAACTGTCCGTCCCACGCCTGCAACGTGTTCATATTGATCGGTTGATGCAGCTTGAGGGTCGCCATTTATCTTCCTTAATCAATGCTTCGACTTGCTACGTGCGCCGCTGAAGTGATCCTGGCCGGCGGCGTTGACGGCTTCATGCCGTGTCGTCGATGCGGATACAAACAGGATACAAATTGAAATAACGTAGGCGCTCTGACTGCATTAATAGAGAATTGTTCCCGGCTATTTCCCTGTGCAGGTTGTGTAATCCTTCTCTGATCCATATTGCATACCCCCTCCAGCCCCCGGATAATGCGCCCCTCACTACACGCACGTAGTACAAGAATGGAGTTGCTATGTTCACCCCGGTAATCCTGGCTGGCGGTAATGGTTCACGTCTGTGGCCGCTTTCGCGCCAGAGCTTTCCCAAGCAATTTCTGGCGCTGGATGGCCAGGATCAGGGCACGATGTTTCAGCGCACGCTGGCTCGGCTGCAAGGCCTTGAGCACTCGGCTGCGGTGGTGGTCAGTAACGAAAATCATCGTTTCATCGTTGCCGAGCAACTGCGTGTCGCGAAGATGGGCAGCCGTCGCATCATCCTCGAGCCGCTGGCGCGCAACACCGCGCCGGCCATTGCGCTGGCCGCACTTGAAGCCAGCGCCGATGGCAGTGATCCGGTCCTGCTGGTGCTGGCCGCCGATCACCATATTCATGACGAACAAGCCTTCCGCGCCGCCGTGCAAGTGGCGCAAGCCCACGCCGAAGCCGGGCGCCTGGTCACGTTCGGCATCACGCCGACCCACGCCGAAACCGGTTTTGGCTACATCCAGTGCGGCGCTGCCATCGAGCAGGGCGGCTTTGCGATTTCCGCCTTTAAAGAGAAGCCTTCGCCGGAAATGGCCGAAGAGTACCTCGCCTCGGGCGTGTACCTGTGGAACAGCGGCATGTTCATGTTCCGCGCCTCGGTGTTCCTCAATGAGCTGAACGAGCATCGCCCAGAAATGCTGGCCGCTTGCCGTGCAGCGCTGGCCGCAGCGGAAGCTGACCGCACGTTCCTGCATGTGCCGGCTGAAGAGTTCTCGCAGTGCGTCGATGAATCGGTGGATTACGCCGTCATGGAACATACCGCCGCTGGCCTGGTTGTACCGTTGGATGCTGGCTGGAACGACCTGGGCAGCTGGTCGGCGATCTGGGACGTGGGCCCGCATGATGCCGACATGAATCGCCTTGAAGGCGACGTCATGGCCATCGATACCAAAAACTGCCTGGTGCAGTCCCATCACCGCCTGGTCGCCACCGTCGGTCTTGAAGACCTGATCGTGATCGAAACCAAGGACGCCGTGCTGGTTGCCAACAAGAACGACAGCCAGCAGGTCAAGGACGTGGTCAAGCGTTTGCAGGCCGAAGAGCGCGCCGAGTTCGTGACCCATCCACTGGTCAATCGCCCGTGGGGCCATTACGACACCGTGGACCGTGGCGAGCGTTATCAGGTCAAGCGCATCAGCGTGCTGCCGGGCGAATGCCTGTCGCTGCAGATGCACTACCACCGCGCCGAGCACTGGATCGTGGTATCCGGTACCGCCAAGGTGACCTGTGATGATCAAGAGCTGATCCTCTCGGAGAATCAGTCGACCTACATCCCGCTGGGCGTCAAGCACTCGCTGGCCAACCCGGGCAAAGTGCCGTTGGAGCTGATCGAAGTGCAGTCCGGCTCGTACCTGGGTGAAGATGACATCGTGCGGTTTGAAGATCGTTACGGGCGTTTGCCGAAATAACGCCCAATCGCTGCCTGAAAAACCCGCGCCAATGGTTGCGGGTTTTTTTTCGCGTGCCGTTAATCGAGTGGCTATAACTAGATTAAGCATTCGGACGAAGGGTCGATTTAGCTCCCGTTTTCAATGCCGATAACTCGTCTGAACTCACTAGGATCGGTGCCACCATGTTTAACACTCGCTTGAAGAAGGAATTACAGGCGCAAGAAGCCGAGCTTTCGGTTTACAGGCAAATGGCGAAAAGCATGGATGCAAAGATGCTGTCCATGACCCTCGACGCGAATTACCGCATTACCCTCGTGAACAGTAATTTTTCCAAAGTGCTGGGTTATACCGCCGAGCACTTGCATGGGCGCGGCATGGATGAAATCGTCCCGGCCTACGTCAAGCAACTCGATTGTTACCGCAATCTGCAGGCGAGCGTGGCCAAGGGCGAGCCGGTGATCGATAACTACCGCTTCCTCAAAGTCGACGGCAGCCTGGCCTGGGTGCGGGCGCTCTGGTATCCAATAATGGCCGCTGACGGCAAACTCTCGCATATCCGCTGTTTTGCCAGCGACATTACCGAGTCGGTTGAGTTGGCGAGCGAGAACGCCGCGTTTATTCAGGCGCTGTTGCGCTCTACCGCCGTGATCGAGTTCAACCTGGAGGGCAATGTGCTCAAGGCCAACGATCAGTTCCTGCGCGGGATGGGTTACAACATCGGGCAAATCAAAGGCAAACACCACAGCATCTTCTGTGATCCGGCAGAGGTGGCCTCGCCGCATTACAAAGAGTTCTGGGCGACGCTTAACCGGGGCGAGTTTGTGGCTGATCGGTTCAAGCGTGTCGACGCCAATGGCCGTGAAGTGTGGCTGGAGGCGACTTACAACCCTGTGCATGACCCTCAGGGCCATCTGTATAAAGTGGTCAAGTTCGCCACGGTGATCACGGATCAAGTCGAGCGCGAGGCGGAAGTCAGCGATGCGGCGGGCATTGCGTTTGAGATTTCCCAGCAAACCGATGTGAGCGCCCAGCGTGGCGCAGTGGTCGTCAAAGAAACGGTCGAGACCATGCGCAAGATCTCCGAAGAGATGCAGTCCGCATCTCATGGCATCGAGGCGCTGGGGAAGCAGTCGCTGCTGATCAGCTCCATCGTGCAGACCATCGGCGGCATCGCCCAGCAAACCAACCTGCTGGCGCTCAACGCCGCCATCGAAGCCGCCCGCGCGGGTGAGCAGGGCAGGGGCTTTGCGGTGGTGGCCGATGAAGTGCGGCAACTGGCCGGGCGTACCAGCGCCGCGACCGAAGAAATCGTCAACGTGGTGCAGCAGAATCAGAACCTGGTGGATGAAGCCGTACGCGGCATCGCCAATAGTCGCGGCCAGGCCGAGCAAGGGCTGGGGCTGGCCAATGACGCCGGAGCGGTGATCGTCGAAATCCAGGAAGGCGCGCGGCAGGTGGTGGGTGCGGTGAGTCGGTTTGCCAATCAGTTGAAATAGGCTATAGCCAGACCTGTAGGAGCTGCCGAAGGCTGCGAACATCGGTGTGTCAGAAACAGTGCTTTCGCAGCCTTCGGCAGCTCCTACAGGATGACGCTGCACCGCTTTCACCGTACCCTTGCGGACCAACGTCGCCTCAGGGGAACCGCTGCGCTCATGACTCTTTCTTTCAAACACTGGCGCACGGGCCTGGCCCTGGCTGTGCCGTTTGCCCTTCTGCTGGCCGGTTGCGACAACTCGGACAAGACCCCGACGCCGCCACCTGAACCACCGGCCCCGCCGCATACCACTTACACCCCGGCGAGTTGGGATGCCTTGCCCGCCGTGGCAGATAGCGATCTGCAAGCCGGTTTTGCTTCATGGCGCAGTGCGTGTGTGCGGCTCAAGGCCGATACCGTGTGGGGCGCGACCTGCGCAGCGGCGGCCACTGTGCCGCTCGATGCTGACGTGACAAAGATCCGCAGCTTTTTGCAGGAGCAGTTGCAGGTTTACAGCATGCGTTCGGCCACCGGCAGTGCTGACGGTTTGATCACCGGTTATTACGAGCCGGTCTACCCCGGCAGCCTGACGCAAACCCCGCAGGCCTCCGTGCCGGTGTATGGCGTGCCGGACGATTTGATCATCGTCAATCTGGACAGCATCTACCCCGAACTTAAAGGCAAGCGCTTGCGTGGTCGCCTCGAAGGGCGGGTGCTCAAGCCGTACGACGATGCCGCCACCATCAACGCTCAGGGGCTGAATGCGCCGGTGATCGCCTGGCTGACCGACCCGATGGACCTTCAGTTCTTGCAGATTCAGGGCTCGGGTCGGGTGCGTCTGGATAACGGCCAGCAGCTGCGCATCGGGTACGCCGACCAGAACGGCAGGCCTTATCGCGCCATTGGCCGCTGGCTGGTGGAGCAGGGTGAATTAAAGAAAGAAGATGTGACCATGGGCAGCATCGCCGCTTGGGCTAAAGCGCATCCGGAGCGCATCACGGATTTGTTGGCCAGCAACCCCAGCTATGTGTTTTTCGCCCGCAACCCGGACAGCAACGAAGGGCCACGTGGTTCGCTGAATGTGCCGCTGACGGCGGGCTATAGCGTAGCGATCGACCGCAAGGTGATCCCGCTGGGGAGTTTGCTGTGGTTATCGACCACTCGCCCGGACGGCACGCCTCTGGTACGCCCGGTCGCCGCGCAGGATACCGGCGGCGCCATTGCAGGCGAAGTCCGCGCTGATTTGTTCTGGGGCACAGGCGAGGAGGCCGGTCATTTGGCAGGGGACATGAAGCAAAAGGGCAACGTGTGGTTGTTGTGGCCCAAAGGCATGGCATTGCCAGCGGCTGCGCAATAAGGCGATGGCCTGCGGAAATGATTAACCTGTGTTTTTCGAGACACACCGCGATCCTGTAGGAGCCGCCGGAGGTTACGACGGTCGCGAAGGCGGTTTGCCTGACACACGGCAGTTCGCAGCCTTCGGCAGCTCCTACAGGTTCGGCATTATTTCAGACACACCGCGGTCCCGTGGGAGCAATCGGAGGTTACGACGGTCGCGAAGGCGGTTTGCCTGACACACCGCAGTTCGCAGCCTTCGGCAGCTCCTACAGCTTCGGCGTCCATCACCTCTGCAACTGCTTCACCAACTCCGGCGTCACGTAATGCGGGCCGTCGAAGAGGTAGAGGGGGTAGCCGTCGTAAGCCGCCAGCTGGGGTTTGAGTTCTGCTGCGGTGGCGGAGCGGAAGCCGCCGCCATAGTTGGGGCGGAAGGCTTCGACGATGATCCTGACCCGGTCTTTGCCCAGGCTTTTGCGCAGGGCGTCAGCGTAGGTTCGAGCGACCGGCGCGGTGCGGGCATAAACGCCGACGCCGTCCTGGAAGAACACGCCGATGTCATCCGGCAGCCATTGCTTGAGCCACGCGGCGGTGGCCTGCGGCCCGATATTGGCGCCGTCGTAGACGCTGATCCACAGCGGTCGTGGCAGCTTGGCCAATAGCGCGGGCAGTTCTTTGGCGCGAGTCCAGCTGGGGTCGACTTCTGCGGGGAAGTACCAACCCGTGACATGCAACGGCAGCGACAGTTTTGCGATTTTTTCAGACACAGCCGCCAGCTGCTCGATGTTGTCCCGTGAGCGGTTCTCACTGAAATAACCCGCCAGCCCGACAATCACATCCTGAGCCCAAGGCTCTTTGGCGATGCGTGCCCAGTCCGGCATCACTGGTACGCTAGGCAAACCGGTGCCAGGCACGAACGCTTGATCATCGACCACCGTCCATTGCACCAGCAGTTCACGGGCGCCGAGTGTGTGCCAGTCGCCCTTGATGCCGACCGTCTTGTTGTCCGGCTGCCAGACGATCCCGACGATGCCGGGGTCCAGCGGTTTCGAATGCGTGACATACAGCATGGTGGTGCCTGAAACCACTGTCGCTGCCAGTAACAGCACAACGACGGTGGCACGGCTCAGGGTTTTACCAAGAATCTTCAAGGAAGCGCCTTATTGATGCGCTGATGCCACTGGTTCAGCGAGGTCACGCCTTTAGCATTCCAGTTGGCAGCCGCGTCGGGGCCGAGGTGAAACTGGCCCTCATTGAATTGCCAGACGATCACCTGGGGTTTGTGTTGGGCGAAGTCCGGCGATTCCAGGTATTGCAGCAGTGTCGCCCAAGGGCCCACGTCGCCGGGGTTCCAGGTCAGGGTAACGGGTCGGTCCAGCGCGTTGGAAAGTTTCTGGGTAAAACCCAGGTACGGCTGCACAAAACTGTTGCCGATCACCTGCACGGGCGCGGGGGCGTCGTCGATCAGCAGATCTTCTTCTTCCACCTGATGGCGCACGGTGTAGATGTCCCGGCCAATGGCCTTGCGCTTGATGGCGGGCAAAAAGTTGCTCGCCAGGTCGCCAAAGGCGCGCTTGTCGAACCAGTCACCCAGCACCGCGCCGCCACCCGGTTCACCCTGCAGGCGGTACTTGCCGGTGATCAGTTTCGCGGTCGCGTCGGCGGTGTTTTCCGCGCTCCAGGCTGTCCAGTGATAGTCCGCCCGGTAGAACGCCGTCTGCTTGCCTTGCTCGGTCTGTTGCAGGATCGGCTTGATGTTCAGCGTGGTCAGGCCCGCTTTGCTCAAGTTGCCTTGCAGTTGATCGTACCGTTGGGCAACGGCGGGGCTCAGCGGTTGGTCAGCGGGCAGGCGTTGGGCGTAGAAGGGCGCTTTCATGGGCACCACCAGAACGACCAGTGCAATGTGCTCCCGGGCCAGCTGCTGCTGAACATCCTTGAGCAGCGCGACCGTGCGCGCATTGCCTGCGTTGTCGACTTTACTCAGGCTCTCCCAGGCCGGAAACAACCAGCCGTCCTTGCCCGTGATGACGGCCGACGCAGCCTGGGCGCCGGTGCCGGTCAGGCAGATCAGCAAGCCGGCGAGTACCGGCAGGCGACGCCGCAAAAGACGCGTTTTCAATGGCTGGCTCATGGGGCTGTCTGGTCCACAAGGCCGATCAAACGCGGCGACTGGGCGGGGCCGATCAGGAACAGGCTGTAGCGATCGCTGGCCTTGAACGGCTCAAGCTTGAGCGGCAAGCTGGCGTTTTTGCCGCAGTTGGCGATCAGGGTCGCTTGCACCGGGTTGATGGTGCGTTGCGCCTGGCCATTGAGCGGCAGTTGGTTGAACACGCTGGCGCCATTGGCCAACTGGACCGTGGCTTTTTCACAGCCGGGGCTGAGGTTGTAGATGTTCAGCTCGGCGCGCAGGTCTTTGCCGCGTACCGGCGGGTCAATGACCATGCGCGGCGGCGCGGCGGGGTTGCTGTTCAGAATCAGCGTGACCCAGGCGTTCTTGGGCACGTTAAGGTCTTTGATCTCGCGACCGTTGACGGTCACCTGCAACGGCTGACGTGAGTCCACCACCTGAAACGGGCTGGCGATGACCGACTGGGTCGACAGCGCGAACTGAGTGCTCTTGTCGACGCTGACCTGGGCTGCGGTGTCGGAGGGATTGACCACCCGCACCCAGGCCGAGCCTTCGGGCAGTTTCGACGCGTAGAGCTGGGCGATTTCAGACGCGGCCTGGGCGTTGATCGCCGCCACGCCAAAACCAAGGCCCAGCCCCAGTTTCAGAAAATGAGAGAGACGAGGGTACATACACATTCCTCAGTAGGAGTAAGTCAGGCGAGCGAAGACGCCTTTGGCGCGGTCATCACCGGAGACTTTCACTCGGTATTGCAGGGAAAAGTCCACGTAGGAGCGCGGCGCGTTGTAAGCGTCTTCGCGGAACCAGTAGCGCACGTTGTTACCGATACCGACGCCCGCCGCGTGGCCTGACGAGTAATCGGCGCGGCCGTCGCTGCCGGTTTTGCTGTTCATCTTCGAGTCGTAATCGTAAGCCGCGACCACATGCGGGAAGGTGACCCAGCGCGAGCCGGTGCCGCCAATGGCGTAGCTGCGCCCACCTTGCCATTCGCTGTTCACGTAGTTGCGTGAATCATTGACGTAATGACCGGCTTCGGCGAACAACTGCGACGTCCACCAGCTCGGCGTGTCGACCCGCAGGTCGGTGCCGATGCTTGAGCCGTAGCCCAGGCGCACCAGCCAGTCGCCGTCCACATCGGACGAGCCCAGCGGGAAGGTGCGTTCCACTGCCGCCATGACGTTCAGGGACGAGAAGGGTTTGACCCGCACACCCAAGGCGCCTTGCAAGGCATCCAGGCCGGTGTCGGAGTCGCCATTCTTGCTCCACAGCGTGTCGGTGACGCGCCCGTAAAGCTCGACGAAGCGGGCGTTGCGATAACCCAGCGGACGATACGAAAGCTCGGTGCTGTTCTGCAGGCTGTCATTGCTGCCACCACTGCTGCTGCCGCCGTTGCCATTGTTGGCACTGGTGGACGGCGCCGAACTCAAGCCGCTGCTGGAACTGTTGCCACGATAACTGGTGGTGCTGGTCAGGCCCCAGGTGCGCGAGACATCGGCCACGGCGCGTCGGGTGTCGAACAGTTGCTGGGCAGGCATGTCCAGTTCGCCTGAATTCTTCGCGTCGATCACCCGCTTGAAATAGCCCACCGCGTGCTCGTCATCGTTGACGCGCATGGCGGTGTAAGCGGCGTCCTGAGTGGCCGTCGGCGTCAGACGCGTTTCGGCGTCGGCCTTGCGAAAGGATTCGTGTGCGGCTTCATCGTCACCGGCTTGCACCGACAGATAAGCCACTTGCAGCTCGCTCATGGATTCCAGCTCGCCGGTGTCCCGGGCCTGCTGCAAACGTTCGCGAGCGGTGCGGCGCTGACCCAATGCCGCGTAAAGGCTGGCCTCTTCATAAGCAGGCAGGCTGCCCAGTGCCAGGGCTTTGGTGAAGTCCTGGCGAGCGGCGGAATCTTCACCCATCTGCTGATGCAGACGACCCCGTTGGGCCAGCAAACGGGCGTCGTCGCCGTTGACTTCAAGGCCACGGTTGGCGGCGTTGAGGGCTTCGGGCAGGCGCTTCTGATCGGTCAGGGCGCTGACCAGCAGGCTGCGATAAGCCGGGTTGTCCGGCGCGCGGCGAATGGCTTCGCTGGCCAGGGTCGCGGCGGAGGCCGAGTCCTTGCGGGCCAGCGCAGCGTAAGCCTGAACGGCCATGTCGGTGCCGCCATCGCGCTGGTTGCCCGGCCAGATGTCGCAGATCAAACCGAAGGCGCTTTCCTGACAATTGAGCGCCGGAGCGGGGAAGCGCGTCGCGACTTTCAAACCGTTGGCTTTCTGCCGCGCAGCGGCCTGGGCAGCGGCGCGACGGCGGGCCACTTCGCCGCTTTCGTCTGGCGGCAATTGCTGCAGTTGCGCCAGGGCCAGTTGCGGGTCGTTGTTGGACAGCGCCAGGTCGGCGGCGAAGAAACGGATTTCCCGCACTTCCGAATCCAGCAGGCCGTCGATAGCGAGCGCCTGCTTCAAGTCGTTTTGGGCGGCCTGGGTCTTGCCCTGTCGATCCAGTGCGTAGGCGCGCAGAATCCACGGCGCGATTTCGCCATCGTCCTGAGCCAGTGCGCCATTGGCCGCAAGTTCCGCAGCGCGGTAGTCCTTGGCCGAAATCAGGGTGCTGATCAGCAATTGTTGATGGGCGCCGATTTCCGGTGCCCAGGCCACGGCCTTGCGGGCCTGATCCACCGCCAGCGGCAGGTTGTCGGCTTGCAGGGCGCGGTAGCTGGCAATGGCCAGCGGTGCGGCCAGTTGGCGGCGGATGGCCTCGCGGCGCATCAGCAAGGTGTCGTCATCCGGGAACAACTTCAGCGCATCGCTGGTCGCCAGGTCGGCTTCCTGCAGATGCTGTTGGCGTTGCAGGGATTCAATCAGCAGCAGGCGATAATCCAGGCGTTTCGGCGCCTGGCTGATGGCTTTGCGCGCAGCTTGTGCGGCCACCGCAAAGTCGTCGCGGTCGTACGCCTTGAACGCTTGAGCCGCTGCGCCAAAGCCAGGTGCCGGACGCGCTTTTGGGTAGCGCTTGGGGTTGTCGCGCATGTCTTTGTCGCGTTCGGCCAGGGCAATCAGCCGGTTCAGACGGGTGACATCGGCGCGCTGGCGCAAGGCTTCACGGGCCTTGGCGATGGCCAGGTCGTAGTCCTTGCGGTCATAGGCGCTGTAGGCCTCGTTGGCGGTCTGGTACGCCGGGCCGGTCAGCGGCAGCGGCAGTGTTTCAGCGTAACTCACGACGGGCAGCAGGCTCAGGCCGGTGACCATCAGGCTCAGCAGAGAGCGCTTCATAACGCAGGTTCCGTCTGGTATTGGCTGTGCTGACGAGCCACTGCCTGTTCGATGGTGGTCCGCGGCAGAACGCCGATGTCCACCAGGTAATCGCCAATGCGGCCATGATGTTGCGGGCGGTAACCGAGCATGGCGCGGTCGAAGACGGCGCGGTCCAGCAGGCCGCTTTCAATCAGCAGATCGCCCAGCAACGGTGCGCTGGCGTTCGGTACGGATTGACGGTCGATGGCGTTGTCACGACGCAATTGCGCGACGATTTCACTTTCCCGTGCGATCAATTGTTGCGGCTCGCTGCCCAGCTGTTCGCTAACCTGTTGCAGCCCTTCGGCAGACAACGGGCTGGCGACGGCGACCTGCGGCTGACCGTCGGCATTGGCGCCCAACTGCACGACGCGCCAGCGCAAGGCAAACTCGTCGGCCAGGGTCTGCGGCGAGGCATCGGCTTTGGCCGCCACGTCGAACACCCGAGGCAATTCGTTCTGGAAGGCAATCGCTTCAGCCAGGGTTTCGTCATCCAGCCAGCCGTGGTTGAGCAGGATGCGGCCCAGCGGAATGTGCCGGGTCTGCTGCTCGGCCAGTGCGCTTTGCAGGTTGTTTTCGTTGATCGCCTGCCACGACAGCAACACGCTGCCCAGCTTGCGCGGGGCGATGGCCACCAGGTCGGTCGACGGGAAGTCGTGCATGGTCTTGTCCCAGACCAGCTTGCGGTTGAGCACTTTGCCGACGATGAACATGCGCCACGCCCGAGAAGCGGCCATGAAGTTGACGAAGTTGCCCACCACCATGCGCGGGATCGACAGCAAACCATGCTGCCAGCCGTACAGCACAGCGGTGAAATAGCAGCGGTGCACAATGCGCCAGGCCAGGGCGATGCCATTGGCCAGGAGCAGGTATTTGATAAAGCCGTTGGCTTCGAACGGGGTCGGGAAACTGACGTTCCACAGCCCGCTGTGACGCAGGATGATCAAGCCCAGCAGTTGCACGAGAATCACGTAGGCGATGATGCTGACAAACGCCGTCACCACGCCTTTGCGATCGCGGAACAACAGATACCGGTTGGCCAGCGAGCCGCTCCAGCCCATCTGTTCCCAGCCTTGCAAACCAATGCCGAGTGTCCAGCGGGCTTTCTGGCGGAACGCAGTGCGGAAGGTGTCCGGGAAGAATTCGCGCACGCACAGCGGCATGTTCAAGGTCGACTCGTAAGGCTTGCGGAACCACGACTTGCGCAGCACCCGGTACTGCACCGGGAAGCGCACGAAAATCGCGTTCATGCCGACTTTCGCCAGGCGGTTACCGACGTCGTAGTCCTCGGTGAGGCTGTCGGTATTGAACGGTTGGTTCTGGGTTTCGTCGGCCAGCACGCGCAGCGCACGGTGCGAGAAACAGGTGCCGACGCCTGCCGACGGCACGGTATCGGTCATGCTTTCACGCACCACCAGATCCTTGCCGTGCCATTCGGCGAATTCGTCCATGTAGGTGCCAGCCACCCATTCGTACCAGTTGCGCTCAAGGGAGACCACCGGCAGCTGGATCATGTCCTTGCGTGGCAACAGGTAGTTGAACAGGCGCAATTCCAGTGGGTGCAGCACGTCTTCACTATCATGCAGCACGACGCCCGCAAAGGTCATGTCGTGGGTTTTTTCATGCAGGAAAATCGCCTGGATGACCCAGTTCAAACAGTCTGCCTTGCAGGTCGGCCCGGCGTGCGGGACTTCCACCCGGTGCAGCTGCTTGTAACGCCGGCGCATGCGCTCCACCTCATCGATGGTGCGCTGATCGTTGATGTAGGTGCCGACGAACACCACGTAGTTCTGGTAATCCAGGGTCGACACCATGTTCTCGATCATCGGTGCGATGACGTCGTACTCAAGCCAGGCTGGCACCATGATTGCGAGCGGCTGCTCATCGCGCGCCACCAACTGTTCAACGGTCAGCGGGCGATACTTGCGCCCCGCCGTGAAACTGCGAAACACGCGGCGCGACCAGTACCAGAGGTCGATGAACAGGTCATCCAGGCTCGAAATCAGGATCAGCACGGCGACCACGATCGTCGCGACTTCCAGGATGCTGTAGTAGTGGGCCAGCCAGTACGGCCAATAGAGCGACGTCATCACAGGTTCCCGTTATTGACGATTGCGACGGGCGCTACGGCCAGCCAGCAACAGCACGAGGAACAACACGATGGCACCCGGAATCAACCACAACATCGACGGTTGACGCCATGCATCGAGGCCTTTTGGCTCTTCGCTTTCGATCATCTGGCTGCCGCTCGGGTCTTTGCTGTCCAGTGTGGTCAGCGCGCCCTGGGCACCGAGGATGCTCACGTCGCCACGGGTCAGCAGGATCGGTTTGGCAAACACCGGCGCCTGGTTGCCCAGCGCGTGGTAGACCAGGCCATGCTGACCGCCAGACTCGACCACTTGCAGCGAAGCCAGGTTGTTCAGCGGTTGCAGGTCCAGCAGCACTTGGTCTTTGTGATTGATGCGCAGGCGACCCTGGTCATCGACGTCCACCGAGGCCTTGCTGTCTTTGACCGGCAACTCGAACGCGAGGAAAGGTTTATCAGGCGTGACCGAGGCTTTCGGGTCGGCGCTGACGGTCAGGTGGGCGCGCAGTGGCGACACACCGCTGGCGTTGGCCACGGCAATCACTTGCGGCAGGCTGCTGGCCGGTTGGTCGAGCCAGGTTTGCGGCACCAGCACTTGGGTCTCGCCAGCAAAGCGCGCGGCCATGCCGGAGAAATCGTCATTGAGCGTGGCTTTGTCCAGCACGATATGGCTGGTCGGCAATACCGCGACCGGGAACGCTTGCGGCGTTTCCAGGCAGCGATCGCTGACCGGCTGACGCTGGAAGGACACCCGCAGCACGTTGGTCGAACCCAGGGCATAGCCCGGAATACGCGCTTCGATGCGTTGTTTTTCGCCATTGGTGACCAGCTGTTGCGCGCCGATCAGGTAATCGTTGAGGAACAGCGACGCCACCGGCGCGGTGCCTGAAGCCCCCGGCGCAGCCGCCACGTCGATGACCGCCTTGACCGGCACGCGGCCGTCGTAGGCCACACTGCCCAGCGGGAACGAGGTGCTCCAGTCGGACTTGGCGAGCACGTCGAGGGTGCCGGTTTTACCGCCCAGTCGCGACAGCGCCACACGGCCATCGGCTTCCAGTGGGGTACGGGCTTCGCTGATGGTCAACTGACGGGTGCGGGCCAGTTTGTTCCAGGCCGAACCGAACAGGGTCAGGGCCTTGTCGGTCGCTTCAGGCGCGATCATCAGCATCGGACGCGCGCCGAGCAAGGCCAGACGAACGTTGTCGGTGCCCGCCTTGAGGCCAACGTTGATGTGCCGCTCACGCCACTGGTTCAAAGCGTTGGCCGCGGTGGCGTCCAGGCCCTGAATCTGGGCGTGCAAGGCATCGAGGGAATCATTGATGGCCTTGAGCAGTTGCGGATCGTTGATCGCCAGGTCTGCTTGCATGTTGGCGGTCTGACCCAACACCAGCAGCGCACCGATCTGAGCCGGGTCGGTGAGGGTTGTCGTGCCCTGGCCATTGAGGCTGGCGAAGGCCGGAATATTCAGCAGCTCGGCAGGCACGCGCAGGCCGCTCAGGTCGACGCTTTCCTGCAACACCGGGAAGGGCAGGATGCGTGCATGTTTGCCGATCCGCTCCAGAGCCACGCCCATGCGCCATGCCGCATCGTAGCTGGCGGCCGACAAGCTGCCGGGCGCAACCATGATCCCCGGTTTGCCGGGCAGTGCATTCCAGGCGGCGCCGACATCCTGCAACTGGCTGGCGTCATAGCTGTAGGTCAGGCGCGTCGTCGGGTCGATGCGCAGCACGTTGCCGATCACGCGCTCGTCTTCACAGAGCACGCGGTCGACAATCGACGACCAGGCAACGCCCAATCGCACCGAGCCGGTTTCCCGCGCGGCTTTGTCGACGCCCAGTGTCACGCTGGCGTTGCCTTGCGCTTCATTGAGACCTTCAGCCCGTACCGGATAGCCGTCCAGTGACAGCAACATGGTGTTGCGGCCACCTTCGCCATTCAGGTAACTGGCATCGAATTGCAGCGTCGCATCATTCAGCGCAACGCCCGCTGGCACCGGCAGATACAGCTCTCGCCGGGCGTCAGTGGAGCCGAGAATGATGGGCGCATCGATACCCAGATCGCTCAGACGAATCTGGCGTTCCTGGCGGGTGTCGGTGTTGAGCCGGTTGATTGCCTGAGTGAGCGGGCTGTCCGCGGCCAGGGCGAAAGTCGGCATAAGCGCGAGCAGGCTCACGCCACAGGCAAGGGCGCTGAGCGCGCCCGATTGGGAGGCAACGGAAAACTTCATTCAGGCAAATCTCGGGCTGTTGGAGGGGCTAGCGTTTATTTATTGAAAGGATGAAACCGGCCGGGCTTGCCCCTGGTGCGGAATCAGCATCGGGTGGTCGAGCGACAGCGGCGGCTTGCCCACCACGAACTCATGCATGGGGCGGCCGAGCAACACGTCGACAATCCGCGAACTGGCAAGGCCGTCGCCATAGGGATTGGCCGCCTGAGAGGCTCGGCGCCACAGCAGTTCATCGTCGTACAGCGCAGCAACGCCGCTGACGATGGACTCAGGGGAAGTCCCCACCAGCCGCACGGTGCCCGCTTTGACGGCTTCCGGACGTTCGGTGACTTCACGCATGACCAGCACGGGCTTGCCGAGCGAAGGCGCTTCTTCCTGTACGCCACCGGAGTCGGTCAGGATCACGTAGGCGCGCTGCATCAGGCGCACAAACGCCAGATAATCCAGCGGCTCGATCAGGTGCACGTTGTCCAGGCCTGCCAGGTGTTCGTTGACCGGACCTTGGACGTTGGGGTTCAGGTGCACCGGGTAAACAATCTGGATGTCGCTGCGTTTGGCCAGTTGGCGCAAGGCTTTGCAGATGTCCAGGAAACCGTCGCCGAAGTTTTCCCGACGATGGCCGGTCACCAGCAGCACCTTGCGGTCTGGCTTGATGAACGAGAACTGGCTGTCCAGGCGGGCGCGCAGCTCGCTGTCCTGCTCGATGCGTTTGGCCGTCAATTGCAGGGCGTCGATCACGGTATTGCCGGTCACGAAGGAGCGCCCTTGCAGACGTTCGCCCAACAGATTGGTGCGCGACTCGAAGGTCGGCGCAAACAGCAGGTCGGCACCCAGGTCGATGCAGCGGCGGTTCATTTCTTCCGGCCACGGTGAGCGAATGTCGCCAGTGCGCAGGCCCGCTTCCACGTGGCCGACCGGGATGCGGCGATGAAACGCCGCCATCGCGGCAACCATCGCCGAGGTGGTATCACCGTGCACCAGCACCCGATCAGGCTGCGTCATCTCCAGCACCGGATCGATGGCGTCATACAACGCAGCGGTCAGGGTGTTGAGGGTCTGATGAGGTCGCATGACATCGAGTGTGAAGTCAGGCTTGAGCTCGAACAGATCCAGCACTTGCTTGAGCATGCTCTGATGCTGGCCGGTGACACAAATCATCGAATGCACACCTGATTCTGCCGCCAGGGCTTTCACCAGCGGGGCCATTTTTATGGCCTCCGGACGGGTGCCGAAAATGGACAAAACTTTAACCCTTGATTGACTACGAGCGATGATGCCCTCCTCGCGCAATTAACGCGCCGCACAGCAATTCACTCAAGGCTGAAGTGTCTTGAGCAATCTAACGTGCTGAGTTTGATGGGCCGGATTTAAATCGGAGTGGAGGCTCGATTATTCACTTCGTGTGATATGGCGCATTGCCTTGCTTCCGGATTGGCGTCGATTATTAGCAGCATTCGCGATGAGTGCAAAGTTTAATATTCAGAATTTTTCAAACAGTCGGAAGTTTGAAACTTTGGCATTAAGTGTCGGTCAGTAGTAGGTTTTGCGGATTTTGACGCGGTGGGGCTGGGCGGGGGTTGTGAGGTCTTAGTTGTTGATAAATAAGGATTTTATAAAATGTTTTGTGCTGCTCGTCGGATGGTTTGAATCGTTTTTCAATTGTGTTGTCGTTGTGCGTCAGCAAACTGATGTAATAAAACAGGCACTCGTTGGCTGTCACTTGAATGACGCCTGTATATTGTCATGGCGCAGTTGGAGTCTGGTTCAGGAGTGCGGTTTGTGCAAGTTAACTTTTAAGAAAGTTCCCAAGTGGCAATCAGGGAAGATAGATGGCACTTTGCCGGTAGTGCGAAGTATACACAGCCAGCCTTAATACAGCTCATGGAATCTCGGCGGATTTCAACTGCATATAGATCAAACCTAAGTCAGGCCTGTTGCCCCTAGGCTAATGCCGCAGTAAGTTTGCTGCCTGGCCCTTTGTGGGAGCGAATTCATTCGCGAAGACGGATTTCCAGGCGATGCATCTGGATTGAATGGACCGGCCCCTTCGCGAATGAATTCGCTCCTACAGGGTTTGCGTTATTTCAGATGCACCGCGAAGGCGGTGTGCCTGGCCATGCGCACTCAGGGCGCTGAGCACAGATATTGCATCGTGCGCAGGGGTGGGAATTCCACTTGGGTGAATGCCATTCGCTCATGCAAACACTCGCTAAAGCGGCCAAAGACCCTGATACTCGACCCAAACTTTTTTGTAGTGAGAAAGAATGCATGCCCATGATTCCCTTGCTGATCTGCGATGACTCGAACATGGCGCGCAAGCAGTTGTTGCGGGCTTTGCCTCCGGAATGGGGGGTGTCGGTGACCATGGCGACCAACGGGCAGGAAGGGCTGGAAGCAGTTCGTCGCGGGCTGGGCGAAGTCATGCTGCTGGACCTGACCATGCCGGTCATGGATGGCTACCAGACGCTGGCAGCGATTCGTGCGGAAAATCTGGACGCAAAAATCATCGTGGTATCCGGCGACGTTCAGGACGAAGCCGTGCGCCGGGTCATGGAGCTGGGCGCGCTGGCGTTTCTGAAAAAACCTGCCGACCCCGACCAACTCAAGGCCACCCTGACCCAACTGGGGCTGCTGGGTGAACCGGTGTCGGTGCCCGTGGAGGCGCCCGCGATCACCGGTGCCGTGATCAGCTTTCAGGATGCGTTCCGCGAAACCATCAACGTCGCCATGGGCCGTGCGGCGGCGCTGCTGGCCAAGGTGCTGGGGGTGTTCGTGCAACTGCCGGTGCCCACCGTCAACATGTTCGAAGTCGGCGAGCTGCACATGGCCCTGGCCGACGCCCATAGCAGCGAGCGCCTGACCGCCGTGTGCCAGGGCTATATAGGCGGGGGTATCGCCGGCGAAGCACTGCTGATTTTCCATGACTCGGACATTGCCGACATGGGCCAACTGATGCACCGCGACTCCGACGATTACTCGGATCAGGAAATGCTCCTGGACCTGTCCGCTATCCTGATCGGCGCGTGCCTGAGCGGGATTGCCGAGCAGATCGACATCGAATTCTCCCAGGGCCATCCTCAGGTGCTGGGCTCGCAAAGCGGGATTGATGACCTGATCCGCATCAATCAGACCCGTTGGCAGAAAACCCTGGCGGTGGAAATCAGCTACAGCCTGGAGGGGCACAGCATCAATTTCGACTTGCTGATGCTGTTCACCGAAGACTCGGTCGAACGCCTGACCAAAAAACTCGCTTACCTGATGAGCTGACCCATGAGCAATCAAATCGATATCAAAGAACTGCATTGGTTGCTGGCCGTCACCCAGAACATCGACGTGGGCATCGTCGTGCTAGACCGCGAATATCGGGTGCAGGTCTGGAACACCTTCATGGAGAACCGCTCTGGCGTGGTGCCTTATGAGGCGTCCAACCGGTCGTTCTTTGAGCTGTTCCCGGAACTCAATCAAAAGTGGTTCAGCAAAAAAATCGACAACGTGATTACGCTGGGCACGCCTGCGTTCACCATCTGGGAGCAGCGCCCGTATTTGGTCCGGTTCAAGAACTACCAGCCGATTACCGGCCGCGAAGACTTCATGTACCAGAACACCACCATGTTCCCACTGCGTTCGACCACGGGCGAAATCACCCATATCTGCCTGGTGATCTACGACGTCACCGACGTGGCCACCAACCGGCACCTGCTGCATAACGCCAATGCAGAGCTGCACCGGTTGTCCAGTACCGACAGCCTGACCGGCATCTTCAATCACGGCCACTGGAAGGCGATGCTCAAGCGCGAGGTGTCGCGCCACGGTCGCTACGGTTCAATGGCCTCGCTGGTGATGATTGATATCGATCACTTCAAACGGATCAACGACGCCCACGGCCACCAGGGTGGCGACGTGATGATCCAGGCGGTGTCTGATGTGATTCGCAGCCATGCGCGGGATGTCGATGTGATCGGGCGTTACGGCGGCGATGAGTTCGCGGTGCTGCTGCCCGACACTGACAAGGCGGGCGCGCGCGTGTTCTGCGAGCGCCTGCGTGAAGCGATCGAAGCGTTGCAGGTGGTTTACGAGGAGCAGACGATCCGCTGCACCATCAGCCTTGGGGTGGCGGACCTTGCCAAGTCAGCGCATGACCCCAGAACGTTGATCGAGTGGGCCGATCACGCGCTTCGTACCGCGAAGAAAAACGGTCGCAATCAGGTGTCGGTTTACGAATAAGTGGCGGATTGCTGGTAGGATCGGGATTTTTCCGGCGGCGATCACGGACATCATGCGACCTCAATCCACACTCACGGTAACTCCTGTCGACCATCCATTGGTGGGGCGCGTCAGCCCTCCAGGCTCGAAATCTATTACCAACCGCGCGCTGTTGCTGGCTGGCCTGGCCAAAGGCACCAGCCGCTTGAGCGGTGCGCTCAAGAGTGACGACACGCGAGTGATGTCCGAAGCCCTGCGGCTGATGGGCGTGCAGGTCGATGAACCGGATGACAGCACCTTCGTGGTCACCAGCAGCGGCCAGTGGCAGGTGCCGTCGCAGCCATTGTTCCTCGGCAATGCCGGGACGGCGACGCGTTTTCTGACGGCGGCGCTGGCCAACTTCCAGGGTGATTTTGTCGTCGATGGCGACGAGTACATGCGCAAGCGGCCGATTGGCCCACTGGTCGATGCCTTGCAGCGCATGGGCGTGGAAGCCAGCGCGCCGACAGGCTGCCCGCCAGTGGCGATCAAAGGCCAGGGTGGTCTCGCTGCCGGACGTATCGAGATCGACGGCAACCTGTCCAGCCAGTATGTGTCGGCGTTGCTGATGGCCGGCGCCTGTGGCAAAGGTCCGCTGGAAGTCGCCCTGACCGGTAGCGACATTGGCGCACGGGGCTACGTCGACCTGACGCTGGCCGCGATGCAGGCCTTTGGCGCTGAAGTCGAAGCCCTCAGCGACACCGCCTGGAAAGTCTCGGCCACCGGCTACCGCGCGACTGACTTCCACATCGAGCCGGACGCGTCGGCCGCGACTTACCTGTGGGCCGCCCAGGCGCTGACCGCAGGCCAGATCGATCTGGGCGTGGCCACCCAGGACTTCACCCAGCCAGACGCCCTGGCCAGCCAGTTGATCGAGCTTTTCCCGAACATGCCTGCCGTGATCGATGGCTCGCAAATGCAGGACGCGATCCCGACTCTGGCGGTGCTGGCCGCCTTCAATAATCAGCCGGTGCGTTTTGTGGGCATCGCGAATCTGCGCGTGAAGGAGTGCGATCGTATTTCCGCGCTGTCCCACGGCTTGTGCGCCATCGCGCCGGGCCTGGCAGTGGAAGAGGGTGATGACCTGATCGTCCGCGCTGATCCGCAATTGGCAGGCCGCACCGCGGATGCACTGATCGACACCCACGCCGACCACCGCATCGCCATGTGTTTCGCTCTGGCTGGCCTGAAAGTCGCCGGCATCAAAATCCAGGACCCTGATTGCGTCGGCAAGACCTACCCAGGGTATTGGGATGCGTTGCAGTCGTTGGGGGTCAAGGTGGTAAGGCAGGATTGATCTTTTGTAGGAGCCAACTTGTTGGCGAGGCGGTGTGCCAGGCGCGAGATGCGTCGCCTGACCTGACGCCTCGCGAACAAGTTCGCTCCTACAGAGATTGATTATCAGATTACCCGATAGGTCATCCTGTAACCGAACTCCGCACTTTCCCCCTTCTGCAACAACCGCAACCCCGGATGCCCCGGCAGGTGGTGGGCGTTGACCGGGTGGCTGACGGGTTCGAAGCAGAAGAAATCCAGCCCCGGCGGGCAGAACACCAGGAAGAACTCGCCGCCGGTTGTCTGGCATTCAAGCTCATAACCCAGGTCCGGCTGGCTGATAAGAGCCTTGCCGTCCCATTCGGTGAAGCCGTTGTCCAGGCGCGTGTGCGGCAGTTCATTCAGCTGATTGAAGTCCCACTCGGCGGGCAGCGCCTGCAATTGGGTCGGTAACCCCGCGTCATCAGTCAGCCAGACCTGCGCCGCCTTGGCCTGCAAGCGGGTGTTGGCGGTGCGTGGCAGATAGGGATGCAGGCCCAGACCATGCCAGGCGGCCTGGTCTGCCAGATGGGTGACGCTCAACGTGATGCTCAGGCTGCCGTCTTGCAAACTGAAACGCAGTTGCGCGCGATAGGCGAACGGAATGGCGCTGTCCAGTTGCAGCACGGCATGGCTCGCGCTGTGTTCGATTATTTCCCACGGCTGTTGCCAGGCGCTGCCATGAATCGGCAAGGCGTCGTTGGCGCTGTTGGGCTCCAGCGCGAACCAGCCATCGGGCGTCTCAAAACCGCCAGCGCCGATCCGGTTCGACCAGGGCACCAGCGGGTAGGCGCTCAGCCGTCGCGGCGTGCCAGCGTTCAGGGCCTCGTCGTTGCTCGGACGCAGCAGCGGTTGGCCGCTGGCCAGGACGATCCAGTTGGCGATGCTGCCACCGGTTTGCGGCGCAAGGGTCAGACGAGTCACGCCATCTTCGAGGGTCAGGAATTGCGAATGCATGATTTAGCCCCTGGTGAGTAGTGCTTCAGGCCGCGCGGCGCCAGGTCAGCAGCACAATGCCGGTGACCACGATCAGCCCGCCGATGATCTGGCCGCTGCTGAGTAATTGATCAAGAATCAACCAGCCAAACAGCAGGCTGGCCACGGGTTCGATATTCATCACCGGTGCATTGCGGGCCATGTTCAGGCGTGGCAGGCAGATGAACAGCATGGAAAAGCCCAGGCCGTAAAGCGTTACCAGGCAGGCCAGTGCGGTCCAGCCGGTGGACGTCGTCGGCAGCGACACGCCGCCGGGCAGCACCCCGCTGAAACCCGCCAGTGCGGCGGCGCTGAACACGATCAGCATGGTCAGCATGCTGCGCACCGTGCCGCGCATGGACGACAGCTTGTGATCGGTGATCCACAGCGCGCAGGCAAAGACCCCGGCGGCCGCGAAACCAAAGGCGATGCCTTCGAGCCATTCGGCTTCGGTGGTGTGCTGGCTGGACAGGCGCTCCGGCACGTCCAGGGCAAACACCAGGCCGATCAGAATCAAGCCCATCAGCAACGCGGCACGCCGGGTTGGTGCCGAGCCACCCAGGGCCCAGGTCAGCAGTGCCAGCAGGATCGGTGCAACGTTGGCAATCAGTAACGCCAGGGCCACGGGAATGCGCGCCACGGCTGAATAGATGCAAAAGCTTTGTGCCGCGATCAACACCCCGAGCAGCAGTTGCCAGCGCCAGGTGCGTGCGGTCATCTGCGGCCGCTCGCGTTGCCAGAGCACCAGGCCGGTGAGCACCAGCAGGGTCGCGCCCGAGCGACACAGAATCGCTAGCAACAGGCCAGTGTCATGGTCGAAGGCGATACGCGCAGCGATGTGGTTGCCCGCGAAAGCGCAGGCCAGCAACGCGAGGATGAGTACGGCGATGTGGCGGGGGAATAAAGCAGAAGCGGACATGAGCAACCAGCCTCCTTGGCTGGACAACAAAGGCAGGCAGCAAAGAGACCTGTAGGAGCCAACTTGTTGGCGAGGCGGTGTGTCAGATATACCGCTTCGCCAACAAGTTGGCTCCTACAGGGAGGTGATGCATTTCAGTTCTTACAACACCACACTCGGCAACCACAGAGAGATGGCAGGGATGTAGGTGACCAGCATCAGCACCAGGAACAGCGCCAGGTAGAACGGCAGCAGGGCTTTCACGGTAGCTTCGATGGTGACTTTACCCACCGCCGCACCGACGAACAGCACTGCGCCCACCGGCGGTGTTATGAGTCCGATCCCCAGGTTCACCAGCATGATCATGCCGAAGTGTACCGGGTCGACGCCGACACCGACGATCACCGGCAGCAGGATCGGGGTCAGGATCAGGATCAGCGGCGCCATGTCCATCACGGTACCCAGCAGCAGCAACATGACGTTGATGCACATGAGGATCACATAACGGTTGTCCGACAGGGTCAGGAACGCCGTTGTGATCTTCATCGGGATTTCCATCAGCGTCAGGATGTAGCCGAAGCTGGCGGCGAAACCGATCAGGATCATCACGATGGAAATGGTGCGTGCCGCCCGGTGCATCAGTTTGGGCAGGTCGCGCCATTTGTAGTCGCGGTAGATGAACATGGTGACGAAGAACGCCCAGAGCACGGCAATGGCGGCCGACTCGGTGGCGGTGAAAATACCCGACAGGATACCGCCGAGGATGATGACCATGGCCATCATGCCCCAGAGCGCTTCACCGGCGATTTTCAGCGCCTGACGCAGCGGGATCACTTCGCCTTTGGGGTAGTTGCGTTTGCGGGCGAAGATCATGCACAGGCCCATCATCACCGCGCTGAGCAACAGGCCCGGCATGATCCCGGCCATGAACAGCGAAGCGATGGACACCGAGCCGCCAGCGGCCAGCGAGTAGAGCACCGAGTTGTGGCTCGGTGGCGTCAGCAAGGCTTGTACCGAACCGCTGACCGTCACCGCCGTGGAGAAATCACGGGGATAACCGGCGCGTTCCATTTCGGGGATCAATACCGAACCCACCGAGGCGGTATCGGCCACCGACGAACCGGAGATCGCGCCGAAGAAGGTCGATGCCACGATGTTCACCAGGGACAGACCGCCGCGTACGAACCCGACACAGACCCCGGCGAAGGCTACCAGCCGTCGTGACATTCCGCCCTCGGCCATGATGGCCCCGGCCAGGACGAAGAACGGAATCGCCAGCAGCGAGAATTTGTTCACCCCGCCCGCGATTTGAATCATCAGAGCGTCGGCCGGAATATCGATCCACCAGGCGCCCACCAGAGCTGACAGGCCCAGCGCGTAAGCGACCGGCATGCCAAGAAGGATCAGCGCGATAAAGCTTCCCAACAGTACAAAAGCGTCCATTTATGCCGCCCCTTCGCTTGCTTCTACGACGTCGAATTTCATGACAGCGCGATGGCTTTGGTCACCCAGGAAAAGTTTTTCCAGGACAAAAATCAGCGTCACGATGCCGCCGAGAGGGATCGGCAGATAGGAAATCCCCACCCGCAGGAACGGCAGTTCCCCGATGTATTGATTCCAGGTGGTGGCGCACAGCTTGAAGCCCTTGATGACCATGAACAGGGCGACGATCGCCATCAGCACCTGCACCGCGATCGCGGCGATTTTGCGTACTTGGGCAGGCATGCGGTCGATGGCCATGGCAACCGCCATGTGCGCACCGGCGCGATAGCTCGCCGCAGCACCGAAGAAGGTGAAGACCACCATCAGCAGAATCGCGGTCGGCTCAGGCCAACTGGAACCGCTGCCCAGGATGTAACGGGCAAAAATGCCCCAGGGAATGATCAGGGTCATGATCAGGATCGACAGACCGGCGATCCCGACGCACACCCGATAAATAATGTCGTTAATGCTCAGCAGCGTATTTTTCATGGAGGCTCACCACATCGGCGGCGAACGAACTTGCGTTCGCCCCCGCGGCGTTATCGGACAGGCTTGGTTGACTAAGCAAGGCAGCCAGCGCGATTAACCCTGTGGGAGCGGATTCAACCGCGAAGAAGCCAGGACAGCCGCAATAGCGTTATCGGCTGCAATAAAGTCTTCGCGGATGAATCCGCTCCCACGGAATTCATCTCGCATTAGCCTGGTTGCCCGCTTAGTTTTTTGCTGTGGCCAGGGCCGGATTGGTCTGCACCGCTTCGATACGGTTGATCAGATCCTTGTACGGCGCGCCGAACTTGTCACGCACTGGCTGGGTCGCGTCATAGAAGGCTTTCTTCTGCTCAGCGGTCAGGGTGATGAATTCCACGCCTGCAGCTTTAAGCTTGGTTTCTGCCTCGGCGGACGACTTGTCCCACAGCACGCGCTCTTCAGCCTGAGCTTCCTTGGCCAGCTTTTTCACCAGCGCCTGTTGGTCAGGGGTGAGCTTGGTCCAGGTGGTTTTCGAAATCACGATCGGCTCGGGCAGAATCAAGTGCTCGGTGATGGTGAAGAACTTGGCGTTCTGGTAGTGGTTGTGCTGGAAGTAAGTCGGCGGGTTGTTTTCCGCGCCGTCGATCACGCCGGTCTGCAGGGCGCTGAAGATTTCGCCGGTAGCCATGGCGATACCGTTGCCGCCCATGTCATTGATGGTTTCGATGAACACCGGGTTGCCCTGAACGCGGATCTTCATGCCTTTGAGGTCAGAGATCTGGCGCACGGGTTTTTTGGTGTAGAGGTTGCGCGTGCCGCCATCCATCCAGGCCAGGGCGACCAGGTTGAAGTCGGAGTTAGTGATCTTGTCGAGGATTTCCTGACCGATTTCACCGTCGATGATCGTGCGCATGTGCGCCTGATCGCGGAACACGAACGGCAGGTTGAAGACGTTCACGTCCGGCACCACAGGCCCGACGATACCCAGGCTTACGCGGGTCATCTGAATAGCGCCGCTCTGTACCTGCTCAACCACTTCTTTCTCGGAACCCAGCACGCCGCCGGCGTACATTTTGAAGCTGATCTCGCCTTTGGACTGCTCTTCGAGCTTCTTGCCCATGTTCTGCTCAGCCACTACCGGGGCATAACCGGTGGGGTGAACTTCAGCGAATTTGATTTTGACCTCAGCCTGGGCCATGCCCGAGATGCAGAAGGCCAGCGGAAGTGCTGCGATGAGAAGCTTGCGTTTGAAATCCATGGATAACTCCAGTGTTGTTGTTTTTAGGTGCTGGCGAAACGGTGTTGCTGGAAATCACGTGGTACATACCTGGTGGAACACTGCTGCCCGAGTTCTGTTTTCACCCCCTGAAAGCAGGCTCGGGTAAACCTTGTACGCCTGGTCGCAAGGCAAACACGCCTCCGGCCAAGGGCTGGTCGCTGATGTCGCCACCGGGACGGATCGAGGTGACGAACAGCGTGTCCAGATTCGGGCCACCAAAGGCGCACATGGTGGGTTTCTTCACGGGCACTACCAGCGACCGGTCGAGCTTGCCCGCAGGTGTGAAGCGATGGATCAGCCCGGCGTCGTTACCGCAGATCCAGTAACAGCCATCGGCATCCACGGCTGCGCCATCGGGCCGGCCAAGGAAATTGTTCATGTCGACAAACAGGCGGCGGTTGTGGGGCGTGCCGGTGTCCGTGTCGTAATCGTACGCCCAGATTTTCTGCACGCCGGGGTGCGAATCGGACAGGTACATCGTGGTCCCGTCCGGGCTGAATGCCAGGCCGTTGGGCACGATGAATTCAGAAAGCTGCGCGACCAGTGGTTCGCGTTGGCCTGCGCTGTAGCGATACAGGGCGCCAACCGGCGCACCTGCTGCCATGTCCAGCAGCATGGTGCCCGCCCAGAACCGACCTTGCCGGTCGCAGCGGCCATCATTGAAGCGCATGCCAGGCTGCGCATGCTCGACGCCGATCAGCGGCGTACTGCTCAGGCTGCCGTCTTCCTTGGCGGTCAGGCGGAACAAGCCGTCTTCCATGCCTGCGATCCAGTCGCCGCTGCCGTCGTCATAGCGCGCAATGCAGGCGAGCATCTGCGGGGCTTTCCAGCTTTGGGTGGTTTCGTCAGCCGTGTTCCAGCGGTGCAGACGGCCGGCCGGAATGTCCACCCAGTAAAGGGCCTGCTCCTGGGCGCTCCACACTGGGCTTTCGCCCGTGGCGTTTTGTGCGTCGAGAATCAATTCAGCATCCATGTCGGCCAGATCTCTTGTTTTTATGTGCTGTCAGGTGTCGCGTTTTACTCGTCGCCGAACGGTCCTGCGGCAGCAAAAGCACCGCCCTGATAAACAGCGGCCGGGTCATCGGCGGCAGGCATCGGTTGCGTCTCGACCTTGTCGCGGAACACTTCCGAGCTGTCCTTGGCGGTATAGCCCAGGTGCGCGGCGAAGCGGTTGTCCCACCACACGTCACGGTTGTCGGACATGCCGTAAACCACGGTGTGACCGACGTTTGGCGTGAACAGCGAGCGCTCGATCAGTTGGGTGAGGTCATCAAAGCTCAACCAGGTGCTCATCATTCGGCGGTTCTGCGGTTCCGGGAACGAAGAGCCGATGCGGATGCTGACGGTTTCGATGCCGTAACGATCAAAGTAGAACGTCGCCATGTCTTCGCCATAGGACTTGGACAGGCCGTAGTAGCTGTCCGGGCGGCGAGGGGAGTGGGCGTCGATGGTTTCGTCTTGTTTGTAAAAGCCGATCACGTGATTGGAGCTGGCGAAGATGATGCGTTTGACGCCATGCCGACGTGCCGCTTCGTAGATGTGGAACACGCCGCTGATGTTGGCGCCGAGGATTTCCTCGAACGGGCGCTCGACCGAAACACCGCCGAAATGCAGGATCGCGTCGACGCCTTCGACCAACTGATGAACGGCTTGTTTGTCGGAGAGGTCGCAGATCTGGACTTCTTCGCTGTCATCAGCGGCCGGGGCCATTTCGCTGATGTCGGACAGGCGCAAAACCTTGGCATAAGGGCGCAGGCTCTTGCGCAGAATTTTGCCCAGACCGCCTGCCGCGCCAGTCAAGAGCACGCGGTTAAAGGGAGTTGGGGCGGTATGAGTGGTTGTCATGAGGGTCCCTTGCGTATTCTTATTAGTTGTCATCTGTTGTCGTATGACTTGCGACGATTATTTGCATCGCCATGGGCTTTGTCAACGCGACTTAGGTCGAAAATGTTGTTGGGTTGCAGGTCTCGATAAAACCTGTAGGAGCTGCCGAAGGCTGCGAATGGCGGTTTGCCGATCTATCGCCTTCGCAGCCTTCGGCAGCTCCTACAGGGTGCAATCTTTACCAGTCAGACAGGTTTACAACAACGACAACGGATAGCTGATGAACAACCGGTTTTCATCAAACTCGTTGGTGCTGTAGTCGCGACGGATGCTGGAGTTACGCCACCGCACGTTCAGGCTCTTGAAGGTGCCGCTTTGTACGGTGTAGGCCAGTTCCGATTCGCGGCCCCATTCCTTGCCGTCGGTAATCGCGCCGGTGTGGACGTTGTCGCCGCTGATGTAGCGGTTCATCAGGGTCATGCCGGGTACGCCGAGGATGGCGAAGTCCAGGTCGTGACGCAGCTGCCAGGATTTTTCCTTGGCGTTGTCATAGCTGGAGTTGTAGCTGTCGTTGGCCAGTGTGCCGCCACTGGTGCCGTTGACCCGGAACCAGCCGTCATCACCGCTGACTTTCTGCAGGCCCACATACAGGGTGTTGCCCTTGTATTTGGCGGAGAGCAGCGCGTAAGCGGTTTTGTTGTCCAGGTCGCCCGCCAGTGCGCTGCCGTCTTCGGTGCCCCAGAAATAACCCAGGTTCGCGCCCAGGGTTACGTCGCCCACCGGCTGGCTGTGCAGCAGGTTGATGAACTTCTGGTTGTAGATGTCTTGCAACTCGGCGTACCAGATGCCGATCTGGGTGCGCTTGTCATTGAAGGCGTATTCGCCACCGCCGAAGTTGAAACGGTCGGATTGAAAGGCGCCCCGTCCATTGAGGGACATGTCTTCCATGCTCGCGTCGTTACGCGGGCTGTTGCCACGGAACTGACCACCGTAGAGGGTCAGGCCGGCCAATTCCTTGGAGGTGACCTGTGCGCCGCGGAAGGTTTGCGGCAGGGAGCGGCCGTCATCCGAACGCAGGATCGGCAACACCGCCATCCACTCGCCGACTTTCAACTCGGTGTTGGAAATTTTTGCCTTGGCCGCCACACCCAGGCGTCCGAAGTCATCTGCAGGCCGGCCGTCGCTGTGGATCGGCAACAACTGCGTGCCGCCAGTGCCTTTGCCGCCATCGAGTTTCACCGAGTACATGCCCAGCACATCAACGCCGAAACCGACCACACCTTGGGTATACCCGGACTTGGCATCCAGGATGAAACTCTGCGTCCACTCTTCGGCCTTGCCCTGCGGGGCCGTGCTGTTGGGGTACGACGGGTTGGTGAAGTTACGGTTGAAGTAGGCATTACGCAGGTTCAGCGTGGCCTTGGTGTCGTCGACGAAACCCTCGGCTGACGCCAGCAGCGGAAACGTCAGGCTCATGCTGCTCAGCCCCAGGAGGATCAGCGAACGGGTGTTGTGAGATCTCATTATTGTTGTGCTCCCATTTTTTCGACAATGCACTTCCCCGGCGGCGTTAAGACGACCTGTACTGTGGAGAAGTGCGCAAATGCCCCGTGTTCAGGGGCGTCAGACTCTGCCGCAGATGCGGACGAGCCTCTACTTCACAGCGGTTGAACCGTCAGCGAATCCGAATAGAGATCGTCCCGCAGAGCGTCGGGATCGAAGAAGTGCCAGCAATGGGGGTGTTGAGAGGTCAGGCAGGTGTCGCAGCCGGGTGGCGCGCAGGTTTGAAACGCGAGGACGCGAGTTGTCATACGTTGTTTCCCTGAATTATTTTTATTTTTGTTATCCGTTGTCGTACAACTTTGCGCCCGATTATTTGCAGGCTGCTCAGGGTTTGTCAATTGGGGGGTAGACGAAAGTCTAGGCAACCGTTGGCGTCTTAATGGCCGACCCAATCCTCGATGCGCAGGCCTTGGATGCGTTCGAACTCTCTGCCGTTGTTAGTGACGGCAATAAGGCCTTTGGAGCGTGCGTGACCGGCAATCATTTGGTCATAGGGACCGATAGGCGTACCTGCACGGGCCAACTCTGCCCGAATCATGCCGGTGTGCGCCGCAGCGTCTGCGTCGTACGAAAGGATTTCCAACCTGGCCACGAAGCCTTCAATCACCGCGAGATTTTTTTCAGGTACCAGAGATTTTTCGGCCCCGTAGATCAGCTCCATCAAAGTAATGGTGCTTATGCATAGCTGCCCATGGTGACGATGAAATGCTTCACGTACGGTGGAGGGTTTGTTTTTTATGGTGAAAATACAGATGTTGGTATCTAGCATGTATTTGAGCATTAGAAAGTCTCACGCTCCTGGTCGTGGGGCTGTTCACGATCGCTCATAAAATCCGCGCTGACATTTTCGCCATCGAACCAACTGTCCCATCCCTCGCCAGCTGGGGTAATGATGCGTGCTCGGCCAACGGCAACGACGTCGACCCGCTTTACGTCATCAGGTAAGGCCAGAGCTTTGGGCAATCGAATGGCCTGACTGCGATTGCTTTTGAATACGGTTGACTGCTCCATGATTGCTCCTTTGGTATATCCCATTGACATATCCCGAATGATAGGGCCCATAAGGGATATGTCAATGGGATATACCTCTTATCGAGGTCGTGCTGACGAATGAACACAGCGCTACGCACAGAGTTCATCCTTAACGTTCACCCGCGCTGAAAGCGGGTGATGGAGAGTCATCGGGCGGACCGCGTTATGCTCAGCCCCTCATTCACAGCATTGTGTGACCCGCGATCATGAAAATCGGCCTGATTTCCGACACCCACGGCTTGATGCGACCCCAGGCCCTGGCGGCCTTGCAGGGCTGCGAACAGTTGATCCACGCCGGGGATATCGGCAAGCCCGAGATCCTCGACGCCTTGCGCATCATCGCGCCGCTGACGGTGGTCCGAGGCAACAACGATCAGGACGACAGCTGGGCAGGGGATGTGCCGTTTTCTGCGCGGCTGGACGTACAGGGCGTGGGCATTTACATCACTCACATTCTGGCCGACGTGCCGAAGCCTTTGCCCGATGGCATTGGGGTGGTCGTCATCGGCCATTCCCACAAGCCGTTGATCCAGACGATTGACGGAGTGCTATTCATCAATCCCGGCAGCGCGGGCCCTCGGCGATTCAAGCTGCCGATCACGGTGGCCCTGCTGCACATTGATGAGCAGGGCGTGAGGGCCGAGTTGGTGGAGTTGGCAGTTTGATGTCCATCGGGCGCAGCGGTGTGCCTGACGAAACGCAGAACCTGTAGGAGCTGCCGGAGGCTGCGAACAGCGGCTTACTTCACCACCGGATCCAGCCCGCTGGTCTTGATCGCGCTGGCCGCTGCCTGGGAGCCCAGGTATTGCAGCAGCTCGCGGGCTTGCTCCGGATGGGCACTGCGGGCTGACACCCCACCCGAATACAAAGTCATCTGCTGAGCCTGCTCGGGGATCAGGCCGATGATGTCGATGCCCTGCACCGGCTTGAGCTCGCTCAGCTGCTGAAAGCCAATCTGCGCCTCGCCCCGCGCAACCACCTCGCCCACCGGCTCGGCAGGGATCATGCGGCTTTTGCTCTGCAGGCGTTCGGCAATGTGCATCTGATTGAACAGCACCCGGGACAGATACACACCGCTGGCGCTGTCGGAATAAGCGATGGATTTGGCGTCGATCAGGGTCTGCTTGAACGCTTCCATCGTGCTGATATCAGGCTTCGGGTCACCATGACGGATGGCCATGGCAATGTAGGATTTACCCAGATCCACGCGGCTTTTGGGGTCGACCTGGCCATTCTTGATCAGCTTGTCCAGGGCGGAACTGACCATCAGCACCACGTCGGCAGGCTCATTGCGGTCCAGCCGATTGGGGATGGCCTGGGGCGTTGATCCCATCGAGGGCGCGGCCTGAACCACCAGCCGCACACCGGTGCGTTGTTCGTAGTCGGCGCTGATGGCATTGAATGCGCCCATGATGCCGCCCGAGCTGAGGATGACCAGAGACACAGGTTTGGCAGCTGTCGCGGCACTGAGATAGGCCACTGGGGAGAAGGAGAGGGCAGCGCCAAGCAGATACGGAAGAAACTTTCTCATTGAAGATGAACCTTGCAGTGAACAGAACGCTGGGGATTATGTGGCAAAGCGGCTTTCAATGCGCGGCTATCGAACGTTCATTGCTCCAGGCGGCTCAGCTGACAGAGGTCTCCGTACACAGCCTTACACTATTGAGTTAGTTAACCTGGCGTTACGCTTAGTTGTTAATCAGGTAATACAGTGAGGTGTGCAGGAGGGATAAAAGTTGAATATTTGCTACTTGATTTCAATACGTTGAATAAAGTCCGACCATCCATCGCGAAAACAGTCTGCCCCCTGTTTTGACTGCCACACTGCTTTACACAAGGACGAATATTCACTGGCTCAGGTAACCCTCGATGATCAATGATCATTTGACAGGAACCTCTAGCAGTATTCATGGCAGTTCACGAAGCCCTACGCGTGTAGATGAAAAAACCGAGCGTTCCATCGAACCGGATTGCGACACGGCGCAGTTTGAAGCGGTAGCTGTTGAGCCTGAACAGACGGCATTGGGGCCATTTGCCGTCCTGATATTGATGTGTACTTATAACGGTCAGGGCTTTCTCGACAAGCAATTGGAGTCTATCCAGGCTCAGACCTTTACCGATTGGCACGTGGCTATTTCCGACGATGGTTCCGAAGATGAAACATGGAATATCGCCGCGCGTTATCGCCGTTTATGGGGCCAGGACAAGATCAGCTTATGGCACGGCCCCGGTCGGGGATTTGCCAAAAACTTCGTTGCCCATGTGTGCAACAAGGCACTGGTGGCTGAGTACTACGCCTGGTGTGATCAGGATGATGTCTGGGAACCCGGCAAGTTGGAAACTGCCTTGAACTGGCTCAAGCAAGGCCCGCAAGAGGTGCCGGCGTTGTATTTCGGGCGTACGCAATTGGTCAGCGAAAGTGATGAGTTTCTGGGTTATTCACCTTTGTTTCGCAGACCACCAACATTCACCAATGCCCTGGTGCAAAGCATCGGCGGCGGCAACACCATGGTGTTCAACCACGCCACCCGGCTATTGCTGGAGGAGGCAGGCCACGCGCTGGATATCGTCTCCCATGACTGGTGGGCGTACCTGCTGGTCAGCGGTGCTGGCGGGCGGATGTTTTACGACGCCAACAGTTATGTGCGCTACCGGCAACACACCCGCAATCTGGTGGGTTCCAACGCCGGCTGGCGGGCGCGCGCGCTCAGGCTGCGCATGATGTTCGAGGGGCGCTTCAAACATTGGAATACCACCAATATCGCGGGCCTGGAAACCGTTAAACATTGTTTGACGGAAGAAAATCGCCACGTGCTGGAAGAGTTCAAGACCCTGCGCGCTGAACCCTTGGTGAAGCGCTTGTTACGCCTTCGGCGCTCAGGCCTTTATCGACAAACGCTGTTGGGCAACCTCGGTTTGATGATGGCGACCGCCATCCGAAGAATCTGACCGACAACCGCCATGAGCAATGTCCATTCGACTCGGTGAACGCTGCAAGTGGGGAGGAGATTCAAGTGCCATTTTTATCTGTCGTGTTGGTGATGAGAAATCAGATGGGGATGATCGAAACCATCCTCGATAAAACAGCCTTGCTGATCGCGGGGCAGGTCAGCGATTACGAATTGATCGTGGTGGACAATGCCTCGGAAGACGAGAGTGTTGCTCTACTGAAACAACTGACCAGTGAGGCAGGGATTGCCAACTTGCAGGTGTATGCCCTGACCAAGGAAGTCGATATGGATACCGCGTTCTGGGTCGGTCTGGAGAATGCCCTCGGGGATTTTGTTGCGGTCGTGGACCCCCTCTCGGACGACATCGACTTTTTGCCGCACATGCTGGAGCGGGCGATAAACGATACGGACGTGGTTTTTGCCTACAACGATCAGAAGCCTGCGCAAACCTTGCCGTACCGCTGGGCATTCGCGGTATTTCATCGGTTGTATCGCTGGTTCAACGGGATTTATCTGGTCACCGAAGCGCCGCAATACCGGGTGCTTAATCGTCGGGTAATCAACTTTATCCTGCAGCATCCACAACCGGCGACGTCCTACCGGCACTTGCCTGCGACGGGTGGATTTGTCCGCGCTTATCTGCGTTACAGCACTGCGCCCAATGCCTGTCGCAAAAAACGCCTGGGCGACAGCATCGACCGGGGCATGCGCCTGTTGGTGTCCACTACCCGCGCGCCGATGCGGCTGGTAACGACCCTGTCACTGTTCGGCGCCGTGGCCAATCTGCTGTATTGCATTTACGTGGTCGCGGTCGCGATTTTCAAAACCGAAGTTGCCCCCGGCTGGGTCAGCGTGTCGTTGCTGCAATCGAGCATGTTCTTCCTGATCTCCCTGGTGCTGCTGGTACTGGGTGAATACATCATCAACATGGCGAGCCTCTCCAACGAAGGGCCCAGTTATCACGTGGGTCAGGAGTTCACCAGCGCGCGCATGACCCGACGGGAAAAGCTCAATGTGGTGACGTGAAGCCGTCGACAACTACAGCCTGGGTAAAACACCGCTGCTATCCCTTTTCAGGACAGGAACCGAGTTGTGCAGAAAATAAAAAACCTGGTACGACGATCTGGTCATTTGAAGGCCAAGGCTGTTGAACGATTCATCTCCCTGAACACCGTCTTTGCATTGCTTGTTCTGCTACTGATGTATGCGTATAGAAAGTCGCTTTTCTTTGCCAGCATTCCGGTCGACGGTGCGTTTCAGCATTTGAACCCCATGCGCAGAATAGCGTCCGGTGAACTGCCGGGCGTGGACTTTCAGGTATTCCATGGATTGGTTATTTCCTACTTGCATTACCCGTTGTATTGGCTGCTGGGAGGGACTTTATTTGCGTCGGAGTTTTCACGCTTTCTGATCAATGGGCTCTGTGCCTATCTCGCTGCGGCGGCCGTGCTATTCGGGTTGAAACAAACCCGGACAGCCCTCGGGCTGTTTATTTTTTTTATCGTGTCGACTGAGCTGATGGGGCTCTTCTGGCTTATCGATCCATTGGGTGATGCCTATTCATCTCTGGCGGTCAGGGTGTTCCTCCCGACGCTTCTGATTGGCTACCTGTTTTACATGAATCGCAAAGGATTCATGAATCCGGATAACACCCTGTCTGTGATTGTTTTACCACTGGCGCTTGGATCGGCACTGACGCTGATGATTGCAACCGAGCAGGGCATTGCCTTGTTTCTGGCGGTGTCTGGCGCGCTTATTCTTTTTCATCCGGGTCGGCCTCGCACCCTGATACGAGCGCGGGATGTTGTTGTTTTCTGGGTGTCGATGCCGGTTATCTACTACGCAATGGTGTTTGTGATAACCCACGGCGAGCCTGGCAGAGCCTTGACGTTTTATTTTTCGGAGTTACCGGCTGATCAATTCTGGTACTTCGGTGCTTACCCCAATATTTTTCCGAAAGACTTCGCTTCTTTGCTATTCGTGCCCGGCACGCGGAGGCCGTTCACCAGTTACGTTGTGGTTGCTTTGGCTTTAGTCGTCTTGCTGATTTCATTCATCAAAACCAAGGATGAAAAATACAGGAATGAATGTCGGATATGGGTGCTGGCATTGGCATACGGCAGTGCAACGCTGATCTCCAACCTTGGGATGATCTCCAGCCATTATTCGGAGGCGGTGACGCGTCTGTCTTGTCTGTTTCTTATTACCTGGGCTTGGCGCCTTATAGAGAATCGGTTTTCGTCAAAGGCAGTCGGCTATTTCAGGGTGTCATCACTGGGCATCATGCTGGGGATCGTTCTGTTCTCACCCTTTGCGCTATCCGGGTTGTTCCCTGCCGGGCTCGCGCTTCTCAACGACTATCGTGGGGCTGCTCTGGAAAAGCGCTATTCGGGTGTCATTCCACGAGGCGCGGAGTATCAGAAGCTTTTTTCGATTGCCTCCACCGTGCTGCCGCCAAAGTCATTAATGGGAGGATTGCAGACATTTGATCGAGATCAGTCCGACCGGGAGGGTGGCTTTCTCATTTTCCGGAATCCACCTGCGCTGCTAGTGAATCTGCTCAACCAGGGGGACGAAGTTGAACTCAATGAGCGCAAGGAAAACATTCTTCAGGTCGCCGGCAGCCACATCATGTATAGCGCCAGCGGAGACAGCTCCAGCTATGCCTTCAAATACCGCAATCCTGAGATTTCCGCTCGGGTCTTGTCCACCACGCCGTTTTACTCAAAGAAAACCAACATATGGATTAACGGGGTTGCCAGCGTCATCTTCAATAAAGGTGGCTGCATGATGATGACCAGCCCAGCTCACCTGGCCAATGTGTCGCAATATCGAGCCGTGCAATTTTCCAATGAAGAGGGCGTACGTCACGTCACGTCGGTTCATGAAAACATCCTGTGCGTCGACGGAGCGCCACTTGAACCTTACGTCCATGGTTTCCCCCGGCGCTTCACTGTGCAGCCTTTTATCAATTTCTCGTCATCGGATTTTGCGTTGACTTCCGGAAGAATCGCCAAGCGGACGATTCCTGATGTCGCCCGTTGGTTGTATGAGTCGGAGCAAAATAGCCGTTCTCTGAATGAACTCGATAAAGACGATGTGCGCGCTTACAAGACCAGTGATTCTGGTGAGCGTGGCCATTATTTGAAGCTGGCCTCTGCTTTCAGGATAAAAGACGAGACCCTGCGTTATTTCCAACGCTGGTCGACGGCGCCCTGCACACCGGAGCAACGCCCGACACTCTGGTCGACTTACACCGGTTATCTGGACCTGGAAGAAAACGTCGTTAATCAGAGCGGCACGGATTACATCATTCATGCGTTAGGTCGGGCACGCAGAGCCAAGTATTTAAATGATTTTGCCGAGGCCAAGCCCACCTTCGTGCACACCCTCAGGTCTTCATATTCTGCTTATGAACGCTGGATTCAGACGGCTACCTGGCCTTTCTATGAAGCACTGTTGGCTAACTATGATGCTGTGAGAACAACGGATTACAGCGTCATATGGCGGCGCAAAAGCGATCAATCCAGTAACGGTAACTGGATAGAAAACCCCGAAGCCTTGTGTCAGTCGTACTACCCGCCGTGGCGTGATATCGCGCATGAGTGGGAGGGCATCCTTAGCGTTGCGCCCGAAGCCAGGTCTATAGCGCTTCCCGAACTCGCCGTCGATGCATCGGGGCAGCAACAGGTGTACGTGCTTGAGGTGACCTATGCCATTTCCAACCGGATCCAGAGCATTCCGGTTTTCGGAAAGGTGGCGCGGTACTTCATCAGGCCTGTCGAAACCATGACGCCGTTACCTGTTTCATTGCCACCTTACGAGACGACAGTCACCTTTCCCCTCGTCGTATCTCCGGGGCAAAAACCGCTGTTGAAGCTGGAGACCGTCTCTTTGTTTGGGCTATCGGACTTTATCGTGTCGTCTATCAAATACCGGAAAGTCGCGCAGGATATAGACGCTTACAAGAAGGCAATCCTTGATCAGTAACGGGAGTCTTTGCTCATGTTCCGATTGTTACTGGCTGGATTGGCCGTCTACCTCCTGGGCCTTTCATTCATCGCCCTGACGCCCCCCTGGGAAGGCTACGACGAAACAGCTCATTATTCGTTTGCGCAGCAGCTAGCTGACACGCAAGAGGCCCCTTCTTTTGCGTCCGGCCGTATTTCCCGTGATGTCGAGGGCTATCAGGCGACGATGCCCATGCCTTACCGGGCGGTGCCTGCGTTCGACGACAACGGCGGTTTGACCTATCGTCAATGGTTTTCAGGCTCTCTCTCCAGTGCGCGCTCTGCCCATGATTTACCTGCATCTGCACGATTGTTTGCGCCGGGCCAGGCGCCCAACTGGCAGGCGCAGCATCCACCGTTGTACTACCACGTGATGGCGCCGCTGGTGGAGTGGACGGCTGACCTGTCCTGGGCGGCGCAGTTGTTCTGGTTGCGGCTGGCGTCTTGGTCGATGGCGTTTGCCGGGTTGCTCATTGGCGTCGCGGCGACAGTGCGCGGGCTACAGACTCTGGCTCCGCAACGGGTGGACGATTACGCCTGGGTGGTGTCGTGCTGGGTGCTGTTGTTTCCCGGGCTGCTGCCGGAATTTGCCCGCCTGGGTAACGATGCCCTGGTGGTGATGCTGTTCGGGCTGGTCTGGGCCTGGGCGGTGAGGCGGGTCATCACGCCGGTGTCGTGGTGGTGGTATGTGGGCCTTGGTGTGCTGCTCGGCGTTGGCGGGCTGACCAAGGTGATCTTCCTGCCGATTACCCTGGTGATGCTCGGCTGGCTCGCCTGGATGGGGTTGAACGCTGAAGATCCGCGCGAGCGCGTCAGGACCTGGTTCGGTGGCTTGATGGCGGCGGGGCTGGTGGTGAGTATCGCCAGCCGGGGCTACCTGGCGAACATCGCCGAGCGCGGCAGCCTCACGGGCCTTGAGGAGTTGGCGCACCGGGATGCGGTGGCGTCGCCATTCTGGCTTGCCGGCTTCGAGCACCCGCTGATGTTGGTCAAAGGCGTGTTGAATATGGGCCTTACGTTTATCTGGGGCGGCACGGCGTCCAGCGCCTATCCGCCGGTGATGCTGATGCTGCCGTTATGGGGCATGACGATGGTGCTGGCTGCGACATCGCTATTGCGGGTTCGCGGGCGCGATCCGCTGGCAATGCTGGCGGCGGGGCTGGTCGGCGGGGTGTTGATCAGCCTGCTGTACTACCTGCTGGCCAGGCTGGCTGATGAGAAAGTCGGCGCCGGGACACCCGGTTGGTACCTGCATATTTTTGCCGCGCCGCTGAGCCTGCTGTTTGCACTGGGCGCCAGCGAGCTGAAGCAGCGCTGGGTGTTCAGCGTCACTCTGGGGCGAATCTGGCTGGGTTACGCGGTGTGCCTGTTTGCAGCGATTACCTGGCTGCAGTTGGCGCTGTTCACCGGCTGTACGTTCAAAACGGCCACCAGCCGGATGTACGCGTCCGAAGACTGGCGTTGCCTGGCCGACATCGTCGCGCTCTATCAAGGGATGGAGCGACTGGCGTTCCCGGCGATTGGCCTGACGTGTTGTGCCGTCGCGCTGGTGCTGATCGGTTTTGCCGGGCTGCGCTGGCGAGGTGTTTTTCAGGTGTCGAGCCCGCGATGATTGTGCGCAATAGTTTTTTGAGCTTGCTGGCGCTGGTGCTGCCGCTGCTGGTCGGCGTCGTCACGGTGCCCGGCATTATTCAGGGGCTGGGCCTGGAGCGCTTCGGCGTGTTGACGCTGGTCTGGGCGGTCATTGGTTATGCCAGCCTGTTTGATCTGGGCATCGCCCGGGCGCTGACCCATCGTGTCGCGCAACTGCACGGCCAGCGTCGGCATCTGGGTCTGGTGGTGCGCGCCGGTGTGCTGGTGCTGGTCGTGCTTGGCGTGATCATCGGCGTGTTGGCGCTGCTGGTGCTGGGGCTCTTCGATTATTCGCGTTTCTCCATCGAGGAGCAGGAGTTCAGCAATAGCGCGTGGCTGGTAGCAGCCAACATCCCCTGGGTGATTGCCAGCGGCGGTTTCCGTGGGGTGCTGGAGGGCCTGCGGCAGTTTGGGGTGGTTTCACTGGTTAGGCTGAGCTTTGGGCTGGTGACTTTTCTCGCGCCGGTGGTGGCGTTGCAGTTTGCTCCCCGGCTCGACTTCATCATCGCCATGATGTTGCTGGCGCGGGTGCTGGGTTGCCTGGCCATGGCCTGGGCCAGCCGCAGCGCGTTTGTGCTGGGCAAGCCGCCGACCGACAGCCCCATGAGGCAAGCCCGGCGTCAGATTGAAGTGCGGCGCTTGCTGGGGTTTGGCGGCTGGATGACGGTATCGAATCTGACCAGCGCGGTGATGCTCTATGCCGACCGCTTCGTACTCGCCTACAGCCCGCTCGCGCCCTTGCTGGCTTTTTATACGACCCCTTACGAGTTCGTGACCCGCCTGTTTATTGTCCCCTCGGCGCTCAGCAGCGTGTTGTTTCCGTACATGGCCAGGGGCAAGTCGTTCACCGGCATCAACAACCGCCTGCTGCTGTTGGCCAGTGTGTTGACGCTGACGGCGGTGGCCCCGGTCATCGCCGCGCTCATCCTGTTTGCCCCGCAAATCCTCGGGCAATGGATTACCCCCGAGTTCGCGACCCACGCCGCCTTGCCGCTGATGATTTTGTCCGTCGGGGTGTTGGTGAATTGCCTTGCGCAGCTCTATCAGACCTACCTGTTGGGCCATGGCAAAGCGCGCTGGATTGCGCAAATGCACATCGTCCAGATGCTGGCGTTCGTGCCCTGCGTGTATGCGGCGGTGCGTTATTTCGGGATTGAGGGCGTGGCCTGGGCCTGGACATTGCGCGTGGTGCTGGATGCCGCTGCGATGTTGTTCATGCTGGTGCGCACCGATGCGCGTCTGCTGCGTTCGGGATGGGCGTTTCTGATCGCGCTGCTGGTGGCGCTGTTCATGCTGGCCTGTGCCGGTAGCCCATGGCCGCTCAAAGCGCTGCTGCTGGCCGGGCTGACCAGCGTTTGCCTGGTGCTGGGGCTGCGGGCGCTTTATCACCCGTTGCTCAGGGGCGGGGCGGCGGAGCTGCAGCCGCATCGAGGTTGAGCCCGAGTCGCCTTGTTACGCAGGCGAAAAAAAGCCCGGCAATCGCCAGGCTCTGAATGCCCTGCACACTCATCAACCGCCCGTGGCCAGATAGCGCACGCAATACCCGTCGGCGCATTCCTGCCGTGGATAGCGGGCCGTCAGGTAAGTGTCCAGCGCCCGGAAGCGTTCGCGCATGGTTTTGCCATCGATGCTGTACGAGGGGAAGGTCGAGGAATACACGATGGCCGCAGGCGCGGCAGCGCTGAGGGCGCTGATCAGCTCGGCCTCGTGGTGGGCGGCGGCGTACACCGGGTAGGTGAAGCGCGTGCAGCTCGGCAGGGCGAGCAGGCCATTGATCACGCCGTTATTGGACAGGTCGAACACGCAGCTGGCCTGGCTCTGCTGCAGCTGTTGCGACGCCCAGTTCACGCCTTCGGTGACGGCGTCCGCGTTGCCGGGCGGGGCCGCCAGCTGAGTCAGCCACTGATACTGACCTTCGCGAAAATGCTTGAAGCCGATGTAAGTCACCGCCGACGCCGAGGCGCCGATCATCATCACGGTGAGAAAGTGGCTCAGGCGAAAGTCGTTCGAGTAGCGATGCGGGATGCACAGGTAAACCAGCATGCTGGCGATCAGGAAGAACCCCACATGATGAAACTTGAACGATAGCGCAGCGCCCATCGCGATGATCACCGGCGCGAGCAGGCTCAGCCTGTTGATCGTGAACGTCGGCCGCGCCAGGCTCAGGGTCAGCAGCAGCGGCGCCCACACGCCGTTGAAGATGTGCTCGACATCGGCCCGGTTGATGCCGATCTTCAGCATGATGGCTGTCAGCCCGAGCAGCGCCAGCATGCGCGCCGGGTCTTGGTCTTTCCCTCTGGACATCCAGAACGCACGCACCGCCAGCAGCACGGCGCCGAGGTTGATCAGCACCACAAACATGGTCAGGATCACCGCGTCCCGCTGCCAGCCGTAGCTCCACTGGCCAGAGGTTTGCAACAGGACGCTGAGGTTTTCCAGATAACCGCTGATTGAAAAACCGTCGAACAACAGGCCCAAACCGAGCACCGTCACGGCAAAGGCCGCAGCCGCCACCAGGTGGATACGGTTGTGCCACGCCAGCAACAGCATCGCCGGGCCCAGGCACACCACCGTGGCAAGGCCGCGATCAAACGACCAGAACATGCCAAAGCCGACCAGCGCCCCGAGGATCATCAGCAAACCGATGGGGCGAGCGTCGCGAGGCTGGCCGCTCAGCAGCAGAAAACTGTAGAGCGAGGCCAGCAGCAACAGGTCGCGATAGCCAACAAACAAGGGCGCAGCCACCGCCATGGCCAGCAGCACGATCCACTGCAAGGGCCGGGCTTTGCACAGCGTATGCGTGATCAGCAGCAGAAGCGCGGCAGCGGCAATATTGAGCACGCTATAGATCGCCGCCGTGGGCAAAAAGTAATGCTCATCCCCCCACCAGTAGCGAGCCAGAAGCGCCGGTATGAAATCCAGCGCGCCATGGATGCTCAGCGGTTGAAAGGCTTGCGGTTGCAGCGAGAAAAAGTTGACCGCCACCGCGAAGTATTCGCCGTCATGAAACGGGTCGGTCAGGACGGCGCTGCCCTTGAGGTTGGGGATCAAAATAAAAAAAGCGCAGACCAGCAAGAGCAGGCCGACGACCTTCCAGTCTCGGCGCAGCAGGTTCATGTGAGGCATAGGGGATGTCCCGCGAACAGGGAAAAGGGCGGCAGGCTTTCAGGGGTTGTAGCGACCAAGGCAGGATTTGACCAGCACCTGGATAATCGACAGATTGCCCCTGACGCTGCTGATCTTGGTCGGCACTTCGCCCTTGGGGTAGCGCCGTTCGGTTGGCAGCTCGACGCAGCGATAGCCCAGCAGCGGCGCGCGATAGGACAGGTAGGCGAGCAGTTCGTAGGTGCTGAACACATCCCGAAAGATCGCCAGCCGCGGGTCCAGCAGCAAGGTGCGACTGTAGGCGCGGAAGCCTTGGGTGGTGTCGGTCCATTTGAACCCCGACGCCAGGCTCAGTAACGGCGCATGGATCAAGCGAATGGCCAGATCTCTGGAGCGCGGCGTGTTTTCGGCTTTGCCGCCTTCGACAAAGCGTGACGCCTGGACGAAGTCGACGCCTTGTTGCAGCGCTTGAATGAACGCCCCGATGGCGAGCGGGTCGTCCTTGTCGTTGCCGTCAATGGTGACCACGCCTTCATAACCTTGATCCAGTGCGAAGGCATAGGCGCAGCGTAACTGCGCACTCAACTTGCCGGGCCCGGTCTTGAGCAGCAGGCCGCGCACGCCCAGGGCTTGCAACGCTGCAGGCTCCAGCGAACCGTCGGTGCTGCCGCCGTCGATGATGATGATATCGGCGAGGTCGGCAATCTTCAGCGTGGCCATTCGCGTCAGCAGGTTCTTGATCCGTGCGCCTTCGTTGATCACCGGGATCACCACGCACCAGCGATGCTGGCGCTGCAGCCAGAAAAGCGTCTCGAACGCTGGAACTTGCCAGCGCGAGCGCTGGGCTTGGGGGGTGTCGGCAGTGGTCATGGGAGCTCCTGCAAAGACTGGAATCCATTGAGTTGGAATGCGTTTTCTGTAGGAGCGAACTTGTTCGCGATGCGGTGGGTCAGGTATCGCGCCTCTCGAACAAGTTCGCTCAATCAAAGGGTTGCGCCTTGAATCGAGTTTCAACACAGCATCCGGGTGCTGCTAAGTCAGGTTCCGTCCTGACGGCCGGGTCACTTTTGGTGCCAAAAGTAACCAAAACCTCTGCGCTGGCGTCCGGCCCCCGCTTCGCGGGGGTACGTTCGCTCCGGTGCCGTGGGGCGGGCACGCGCCGACGGGCCATCCATGGCCCAGCGGCGCTCGCTCGGCATCCATGCCGAGCGACCCACCCCACGTCACCTGCGCTCACCCTCCCGACGCGCATTTTGCGTCGTCTGGGAAATCGCGGTAGGACAAGCAAAAGCAAATCTGCTTTGCAGATTCGCACGGAATCAACGGCTTACTTCTCTGTAGGAGCTGCCGAAGGCTGCGAATCGGTAGCCGCCTTCGCAGCCTTCGGCAGCTCCTACAGAGATCAACGTCGCACCGACCATCACCGTCTTTGATCTTGATCTGCTTTTGATCTTGATCTTGGCGCCCCGTCAAACCACGCTGGCCGGAATTCGATGTTGATTCGGCGGGGCGCCCTTTATTGAAAAGCAGGGCAGGGACGCCGGTTTAGCCGCACTGGGCCAGGGATTGCCCTTTGCGGCGGCCCGCCGAATCAATGTCGGAGTACGGGCATGCCGAGCACCAGCGAGGCACCGAGTGGTGGGGCAAGAGCCTTTTGCTTACTTTTTTGGGCTCTATCAAAAGTGAGGCGCCGTAAGGGCGCAACCCTTAGTAGCCGTTACCGCAACAACGGATATGTACACAAAAAATACCTCAGAAAAGATGTGCACATACCCACCTTGCTCACCCCACATGCACCGTAATCAACGCCACCCCCACCATCACCAACACAATCCCGGCGATGGTGGTCCAGTAGAACGGCTCGCGGAAAATCATCGCCGAAGACAGCGCCACTGCAGCAATCGCGCCGGCGGTGAGCACCGGGTGGGCGACGTTCAGCGGCAGTTTTGCCAGGGCAGCGGCGTACAGCAGAAACGCCGCGCCATACAGGCTCAACCCGAGCCAAAACGGCCAGTTGCTGAATGCAGCGGCGGGGTCTTTGAAGGACGGAAACTCGCGCGGCGGCATCATCGCCATTTTCACCAGCACACTGGCGGACGCGTTGGACAGAATGCCGATCAGCAGGATCAACCACTTCATTGTTCGCGACTCCGGGGTGGTTTTCGGTAATGCCAGGAGGCAACGCGCAAGGCTCGCTCGATGGACACGTCCGGTGCTTCGTTGGGCGGGGTCAGCATCTCAATGGACACCACATGATTGGGCAGGTATTGCTCAATGGCTTGCGCCATGTTGGCGTGCTCGGTGCTGCCGTCACCCAGCGGCACCAGTTGCGGCTCGCTGATGTGCACATGGCCGATCAGGTCCGAGCGCGCCTTGAGCAACGTATGCGGATCTTCGCCGTTGATGGTCAGCGCTCCGGTATCGAGCTGCATCCTGATCGCGGGGTGGGACGCCAGGCGCACCACCCGGGCCGTCTCGCCGCTGTCGGTCATGAAGTTGGCGCCGTAGCAGACCGGGTTCGGTTCCAGGCAGATGGTCACCCCGGCTTCCAGAGCGATGTCCCCCAGTTGCCGAAAGAATTGCGTGGCCTGGTACGCGGTCTGTTGGTCATTCAGGCCGCTGCGGTCGCGGTTTTTTGGCGAGCCGAACACCAGCCGCGTTGCGCCCAGCCCGGCGCCGATCCGGCACACCGCAGCCAGGTGCTGAAGCATGCTGTTCTGGCTTTCCTGCGGGCCGAACATGTTCAGCCCTTGAGTGCCGAACAGCAGCGCCTGCATGCCGGTGATGGAAATACCGCGTTCGGCCCACCAGCTTTTGACCCGTGCGATGTCCTGGGTGCTGGTATTGAGCGGGTCGGGGAAATACTTGCCGGGGGCGACGTCAATAGCATCTACCCCATGACGCTCCAGCAGCGCTGCAATCTGCTCGTCATGGGCCGCGTCCCAGGCGATGTTGGAAATAGCCAGCCTCATGCAGGTGCTCCTTCGTCCTTGAGGGTTTGCGGCTCGGACTGCGCATAGGCGCGGATGGCCATCAGGGCTTCGCGCGCTTGATACTGATAACGGCCTTGAGCGCCAAACAACTCGGCGTGTCGGGTTTGCAGGTCATAGCGCGCAGGAGTGCCGGGCAATGCGTTGTCGAACGGTCGGCCAAAGCCCTGCTGTGCAACGTCGGCGACGCTGACCGGCGCAGAGGTCAGGTGCACCAGCGACAACCCTGCGTCCAGGGCAATCTGTATGTCAGTCGAGAGGTTGACCATCGGGTAGAACTGGAAGACCCCACGGCTATCAATGGCCTGAAGGTTGTTGCCGTTGAGAAAATCGAAAATCACGTTCTTGCGCAAGCCAGGCCCCACGAGACCCGGCAGACGAACGATCAGCGACTCTGGAAAATGCGCCTGGACGAAGCGCTCCAGCCAGCGACGGTGCAAGCCATAGGCGTGCAAACCGGCCTCCTCGACTTCACTGTCTTCGTCCACGCCTTGCGCCTGCTTGAACACGTCCACTGTGCTGATCAGCACGAACTGTCGGCAGGTCACGCGCTGCAAATGCTCGATCAGCGTTTCGATATTGCGCAGGTCCGACAGCGGGTCCTTATTGGCCAGCCATTTCTGCGCCGGAGCAGCCGCGCACACCACGCGATCAAAGATTTTGCCGTGGATCTCGCCCATGTTGCTGGAGCGATAGAGGCTTTCAAAGGGTTGCTGGGCCAGCAGCGTGCTGCCCACGAATCCGGAATAACCAATCAGTGCATCGGTCATGTGAGCTCCTGCTGATCAAGGCGGGTAAACGGCTCGGCATCGAGCTTTTCCAGCACGTCATAGATGTTGTCGATCTTGCCGCCGAGCACTGAATAAGTGCCCGGCAGGGTGGGGTGACGCTCAAAGAAAATCGGCCGTGCGTCGTTGCTTTCGCTCATCTGCAGCACGGTCTTGACCTCGAACAGCGACTCCACGTATTCGGCGCCACGGATCGCCGGGATGTAACGCGCGACATCGCGCAGCATGTGATCGACGCGGGTTTCGCGGTGGTACTGCGCGAGTTTTTCGTAGGGGTTCAGGCCCGGCTGGTCGAGCCAGTGCAGATGCGGCGTGTAGCGCACATGGGACAGGGTGTGCAGCCCGCGCGCCGGGAACGGCATGATGGAAAAGAACGGCCCGTCCATCACCGTGACCCCCAGCTCGTCGAGCACCGTTGGCAGCTTGAGCAGCGGCATCTCGGTGATTTCCTGCTTGAGCTCGGCGCGGGTGCCGGTGAAGTCCCCGGCAAACTGATTCAACCCGCTGTAGGTGCAATTGATCACGTAACGGCAGTCCAGCTGTTGCTGCGTGCCGTCGGCCTGTTGCGTGGTGACTCGCAAGGCTGCGTCGCTGTTTGAGGACACGCCCGTGACCTGGGTCTGATAACGAATCTGCACGCCGCATTCAGCCAGCGACTGCCTGGCCCAGCGGGCGAGTTTCTCGCTGTCGAAGGCAAACTCCTGAACCAGAAACACCTCCTCGATCAGGTGCGGTTCGAACAACTTGCGCAGGCTAGGTTCGGCACGCTGGATTGGCGCCCCGATGTCCCGGCAAAAACGCTCGAACTGTCTGGCCGTGACCTTGGAGTTGCGTCGCGCGATGGCGTAGAGCTTGGTGAAGTCCTGCTTGACGACCTCGGGCCAGTCGCTGATAAAACGCGGCAGGTTGATGCGGCTGCGGTACGCGGTCGTGAAACTGCGCGGATAGTGGTAGCCGTTATGCACCCGCGCCTGGTTGTTGTAAGACGCCCGCTGCATCAACGCCGACTCGCGTTCGATCAGCACGATGTTTTTCAGGCCGCGCTCGCGGGCCAGGTAAATGGCAATCGCCGAGCCGTAAAAGCCGGCGCCGATGATCACCGCATCAATCGATGCTTGCGACCCGGTCATGATCAGGAGCGCTTGTGGCTAAGGGTGACCAGCACGTCGGGACGCATGACGCTGTCCACGACGTTGAGTTTTTCCCGACGCGTCATCCGCGCGCTGGTGAACTCTTGACCCACGTGATACGCCGGCCCTTCGTTGGACAGCGTCGCCATGTTGAGGATGTATTCACCCAACACCAGCAGCACCAGCGAGATCAGGAAAAACATGCCCGATTGCAGCAACGAAACGCTGACCCAGCCGGGCGCGACTTCGGTCTTGAAGATCGCGATCATCACCACGTAGCCACAGAACAGCAGGTTGGCGACCGCGCCAAACAATGACAGCGCAGTCACCAGCCGCATGGGCGCCCGGGTCGTGGACACCAGCAGGCGCACGCCACGGTCGACGCTTTCGCCCAGGCGCTTGGGCCGGGTTGTCTTGGGCGTGGCGCTGTATTTCAGATACGCGCGGGTGAAACCACCGGTCGCGGGCAAGTGCCGGTAAGACATCGCAGGGTGAGGGTGCTGCAGGATGAAATTGATCACCCGCTTGCCCAGCATCCGGAACTGCGGCGCTTCATTGGCCAGGTTGATGCCATTGAAGCGGTTGTACAGCCAGTGGAATGCCGAGAACGCACTGCGATAGGCCAGGCTTTGCGCGGGTTTCTTGTCGTTATTGGCAAATACCACGTCAGCGCCTTTGACGGCGCGGTCGAGCATTTGCGGAATGAAGTTCACGTCATCGGTCAGTGGATCAATGACCACCACAAAATCGCCCAGGGCGTTTTCCATCCCGACCCAGGAAGCAGTGTCGGCATCGACCTCTTTGGTCAGCGCGTACACCTGAAGATTGGCCAGCCCTTGCTCCCCGGTGAGGGTTTTCAACACCGTGATGCTGTCGTCGTCCGATGCGTTATCGACAACGATCAGCTCGTAGTCCCTGACCAGGGAGGTGATGACCGCAGAAGCCTCGCTAAGGGTGTGTTCGATGCTGTCTGCCTGATTGCGTACCAGAAACACCACCGACAAAAAACCAGGAAAAAAATCCATATTAATCCTCTCGGAAAATGGATCCGACACTCAAACCGGCAAGACTCAAACTGCGAAAGATCGTGAGTTAAGCAAGTGTCCGGAAACACAGGGAATAGCTACCGCCTGCCGAATACTCCTCAGAGTCATTCAACCGGGCCTCATAGCGTGAAGGGGCTGTTAAGTAGCAGTGCTATATCAGCGTTAGAACGGGGGGCTGTCAAATACATTCGTCAGTTTTTTAACGCGCCAAAGATTATTGTTTATAACATCATGATTTTATTGGTGAATATAAATTGACGTTTGGTAATAGCGGTTTTTTGTCGCGTTATTCGGTTCTAAGTTTAAAGATTAATACTTCAGAAAAAACTAAGCCCGGCAAAAGCCGGGCTGGGGTACTTCAGGACAGGTATCAGCTCAGGCGATTTGCACCGACGTGATCTGCACCATCAGCAGCGAGGCGGTTGGCACCGACGTGGTCTGCGCCGTCAGCAGCGAGGCGGTTGGCACCGACGTGGTCTGCGCCGTCAGCAGCGAGGCGGTTGGCACCGACGTGATCTGCGCCGTCTGCGGCGAGGCGGTTTGCACCGACATGGTCTGCACCGTCAGCAGCGAGGCGGTTTGCACCGACGTGGTCTGCACCGTCAGCAGCGAGGCGGTTGGCACCGACGTGGTCTGCGCCATCAGCGGCGACGAAAATCACGGTAGGGGTTGGGTCTACCAGATTGGTGTTGTTATTGCCTGGAAGGCTTGGAAGATGTGGCGCAGCAAAAGCGCTGGAAGCCAGGACGGAGAAGGCAAGGCCGAAAATCAGTTTGGAAGTTTTCATGGTAGTTGCTCCAGATCGGGTTAGTTGTTAACTCGGTATGGAGGCAATGCTACGCCGCTGAGATTTATTAAGAAGTCAATGCGATTACTACCCATCATCGCCCAAATTGATAGTTGGGAATGGGCCAAGGACAGGCGTCAGTAATACCGGTCGTCCCACGGACTCGAGCACGCTGCAGAACCTGCGGGCCAGCCCAGAACCCGTGGGAGCAAGCTTGCTTGCGAAGGGGCCAGTACATTCAGCACATCTGCGTTGCCAGATACATAGCCTTCGCGAGCAAGCTCGCTCCCACAGGGTTGAGGATATTCACAGAACCTGCGGGCCAGCCCAGACTTGTGGGAGCGCGCCCCCGGTCCTCCCACAAGTTTGAGGACATTCACAGAATCTGTAGTTTCCCGGTCAAACCTTGAACCGGCTCACCATGGTCTGCAGTTGGTTACCCAGGCGGGCGAGTTCGACGCTGGAGGCGGCGGTTTGTTCGCTGGCCGAGGCGGTTTGCTCGGAGATGTCGCGCACGCTGATGATGCTGCGGCTGATCTCTTCCGCCACCGAGCTTTGTTGTTCGGCGGCTGCGGCAATCTGCTGGTTCATGGCCTGGATGCTGGACACCGTCTGCGTGATGCTGCTCAGCGAGGTGCCAGCCCTGCGGGTCAGGTTGACGCTGCTGTCGGTCAGCTCGCGGCTGCTGAGCATGATGCTCGACACCTGCCGCGTGCCGTTTTGCAGGCCGCTGACCAGGGTCTCGATCTCCTTGGTCGACTGTTGAGTGCGCTGCGCCAGGCCGCGAACCTCGTCGGCTACCACCGCAAAACCACGACCCGCTTCACCCGCGCGGGCGGCTTCGATGGCGGCGTTGAGCGCCAACAGATTAGTCTGCTCAGCCACGGCCTTGATCACGTCCATGACTTTGCCGATCTTGTCGCTTTCCTGCTCCAGCAGCGTCATGGCGTCGGCCGAACGCACTACCTCAGCGGCCAGACGTTCGATCTGCGCCACTGCTTCGATGACAACTTTGTCGCCCGCACGGGCTTCGGTGTCGGCGGCTGACGCGGCCACGGACGCCTGCTCGGCGTTGCGCGCGACTTCCTGGACTGTGGCCGACATTTCATTCATGGCCGTGGCCACTTGATCGGTCTCGACTTTCTGGCTGTTGACCCCGGCGCTGGTTTGCTCGGTGACTGTCGACAACTGCTGAGCCGCGCTGGCAATCTGCGTGACGCCATCACGGATGCCGCCAATCAGGTCGCGCAAGGTGCTGCCCATGCGCTGGATGCCTTGTTGCAATTCGCCCAGTTCGTCGCGGCGGTTCACCACCTGGTTGTGTGACAGATCGCCTGAAGCAATGCGCTCGACCACCAGCAGGGTGTCCTGCAACGGACGGGTGATCTGCCGGGTGATGACCATCGCGGCGAGGATGCCCAGCACCAGAGCGAGCAGGGTAAAGGTGATTTGCAGTGTCATTGCACGGTCGGTGTTCTCTTGCCGCGCCTTGAGCTGGAAGCCATACAGCTCATCGCTCACTTTAGTGATCGCCTGGCCCTGGGCCTTGGCGTCCTGGCGCGCGCTGACCAGGTCGGCATTGATCAGGGTGAAGCGTTGCACGGCCGCGCGGTAGCTGGTCAACGCGGTCTCGAGTTGCTTGAGTGTGTCGGCATGCTCGGCACCGAACCTGGCGTTCAGCGCGGGCAGGCCGTTGATGGCGACTTCCAGCTGGCGAGTAGCGTTTTCCTGCGTGGCGGGCGTCGGGTTGCCGGTGTAGCCACGCACCTCGTAACGCACCATCGTCAGGTTTTCCCTGGCGGTCATGATGTCCTGCCAGGCCTGGAAGCGTTCCAGAGAAATGGGCATCTCGTTCACGTCTTTCATGATCACGTTGATCAGCTCGAAGCCTTTGGTGGCAAATACGCCCATTTCCTTGCGCACCGCAGCATCGGCACGGTAGTCCTCGCGCATCTTGTTCAGGGATTTTTGATAATCGGCGGTCAGGCCGTTGATCTTCTTAAGGTTATCCAGGTTGATCGCGGCTTTGAGCACACCCTGAAGCTTTTTTTGCTCGGCGTCGAAAAGGCCGAGGGCAGCCTGCGCCGCCTCACCGCTGCTTTCGTCGCCTTGGTCGACGACGTATTGCAAGCGTGCCGAGTTCAGATCATCGAGCAGCGAGTTCAGCTCGGAGATGTCGATCATTCGGTCGCTGCGTTCGACCAGTTTGCTGATACTGCCCCAGCCTACCGCCGCCAGCAGGGCGGTCAGCACCAGCACCACCCCGAAGCCCAGCGCCAGTTTCATTTTGACACTGATGTTTGCAAACCATGTGTTCATGACTTTCCTTGGATTTCGACCAGAGCTGGAGTGAAAGCAGCGACGCAGATTAAAGAGCGGGTTCACCAGACGCGTGAACTCAATTGATATATATGAATCCATGAATAGCAAAAAACATGGCATAGAGCCATCACTTTTTTGACGTCAGTTTATTTACGCGATGAAGGGCAGTGAAAGGCTGTACTTCAGAAACGCTCAAGCCCGGACATAAGCCGGGCTTGAGGTGTATTGCGGGGTAACGCGGTGTTGAGAATCAGACCTTGAAGTGGCTGACCATCATTTGCAGCTGACCACCCAGACGAGCCAGTTCGACGCTGGACGCGGCGGTTTCTTCACTGGCCGATGCGGTCTGCTCGGACACGTCACGCACGTTGATGATGCTGCGGCTGATTTCCTCGGCCACGGCGCTTTGCTGCTCGGCTGCGGCGGCGATCTGCTGGTTCATCGCCTGAATGTTGGACACGGTCAGGGTGATGCTTTCCAGCGACGTGCCGGCCTTGCGGGTGAGGGTCACGCTGCTTTCGGTCAGCTCGCGGCTGCTGAGCATGATGCTCGACACCTGGCGCGTGCCGTTCTGCAAGCCTGCCACCAGCGCTTCGATTTCTTCGGTGGATTTCTGCGTGCGTTGCGCCAGGCCACGAACTTCGTCGGCGACTACCGCGAAACCACGACCGGCTTCACCGGCGCGCGCGGCTTCGATGGCAGCGTTGAGCGCCAGCAGGTTGGTTTGCTCGGCAACCGCCTTGATCACGTCCATGACTTTGCCGATCTTGTCGCTTTCCAGCTCCAGTTGGCCCATGGCGTCGGAAGAACGCACCACTTCGGCAGCCAGGCGCTCGATCTGCACGATCGCCTCGCCCACCACCTTGTCGCCCGCACGGGCTTCTTTGTCTGCCGTGGAAGCCGCTTGCGACGCCTGCTCGGCATTGCGAGCCACTTCCTGCACGGTGGCCGACATTTCATGCATGGCCGTGGCGACCTGGTCGGTTTCGACTTTCTGGCTGTTCACACCGGCACTGGTCTGTTCGGTCACGGCCGAAAGTTCTTCGGCGGCGCTGGCGATCTGCACCACGCTGTCGCGGATCCCGCCGATCAGGTCGCGCAGGGTGCTGCCCATGCGCTGAATGCCTTGTTGCAGTTCGCCCAGTTCGTCGCGACGGGTCACGATTATGTTCTGGGTCAGGTCGCCGGAAGCGATACGCTCGACCACCAGCAAGGTGTCCTGCAACGGGCGGGTAATCTGGCGAGTGATGATCACGGCGGCGAAGACGCCCAGGATCAAGGCGATCAAGGTGCAGATCAGCTGCATGTTGCGCGCAGCGTCACTTTCGATGTCACGGCGATCAAGCTGGATCTTGTACATATCGTCGCTGAGTTTGACGATGGTCTGACCCTGCACTGTCATGTTCTTGCGCAGGTTGGCAAGGTCATTGATGGTGGCCTTGAAACTGTTCAACGCGCTGCGATAGTTGCCGAGCGCGGTTTCCACCTGCTTGAGGCGGTCCGCCTGAGCGCCAGTAAAAGTGCCATTGAGCGCTTGCAGGCGCTTGATGGCGTCATCGATCTGGCCGAGGGCTTTTTTCTCGTTCTCGGCGGTGGTGTTGCCGGTGTAGCCACGGGTCTCGTAGCGCACCCGCATCAGGTCTTCGCGAACCGCGGTGATGGCCTGGAATTGCTCGAAGCGGCGCTCGTCATCTGCGCCCATTTTCAGCACATCAGCGTTGATCTGGTCGATCAGGGCGCTGCCCTTGTCGGCATGGCTGCCCAGTTCATCACGCACGCTGTTGCTGGCTTTATAGCCGGCGCGCATGGCACTCAGGCCTTTTTCGTATTCGGCGATCACCGTGCTCAGTTGCTGCAGCAGGGCGATGTTTTCCGGGCTCTTGAAGCTCTTCAACAGTTTTTCCTGTTGGGCCTTGAAGCCGTCGAGCGCGACCTGCACGGTCTGGGCAACGGTGTCATCACCATCGGCAACCATGTATTGCAGGCGCGTCACCCGCAGCTTGGTCAACTGAGCGTTCAGCTCGGTGATGTCACTCATCCAGTTACTGCGGTCGATGAGTTTGCTCAGGCTGTTCCAGCCAGTCAGAGCGAGGAGGGCAGTAAAAATAAGAACCAGCCCGAATCCCAGGGCTAGCTTCATGTTGACGCTGATGTTGGCAAACCAGCTGTTCATTGTGTTTTCTCCACGAATGTTATTTCTCTTTAAGTCAGTCACAGCCGGAAGATTGTTTTTTTTAAACCCGCAAAGTACCTGCACTTCAGCCTATCGGCGGGCAAATGAATAACCTGAAGGATACATTTCTAAAAAATGACCAAGTGGTTCTAATCGTGGGTTGCAGGCGTTTAAGCCTTCATAAAAGTTATAAATATTGGCCGTTTGTCGTGATTTTGACGTCAATGGGGCTTTCGTAATTCGTTGATTGATATTGGATCCAATGGCCGGGCTGCGAGGCGTCCAGGCCGGTTTTTGCCGTTAAGTGGTCAAAATGCCACTACTCGTCGGAAATATTACAGAAACACTTTCCTGCGCCGACACGAATGTACGCGCGCACTGTCAACACTGCTCGTAGGCCAAATCGGAAGGGATAATTCGATTGGTTGTCACCCCTTTAGAGCAACCTTGATGAACAAACCACTGCTGGGAAAGTTACGCTCTCTCATGTCCGTCCCGCATGACAATCCTGGCCTGATCAAAGCGCAATACATCGCGCTGTCCCGGCAGCTGCCGATGATGTACTTCATCCTTCTGGTCAACACCCTGGTGCTCGCCGGGACGCACTACAAGGTGGCCCCGTTGTGGCTGGCGATTGGTTTCCCGCTGCTGATGACCGTGTTCGGCACCAAGCGCGCGGTGAAGTGGTGGCGCTCACGTAAAACCTTGCCCAGCCCGGAGCACATGCTCGCCGCGCTCAAGCGCACCAACCACCTGGCGCCGTTTATGGCCGTGGCCTTTACGGCCTGGTCGCTGGCGCTGTTCCCGTATGGCGATGTCTACAACCAGACCCACGTTGCCTTTTATATGGCGATCACGGTGATTGCCTGCATCTTTTGCATGACGCACCTGCTGCCCGCCGCGCTGGCCACTGCCGCGGTGGTCAACACCGGGTTTGTGGTGTTCTTCGGCACCAGTAACAACATCACTTTCATTGCCACGGCGATTGACGTGCTGCTGGTGTCCATCGCCATGTTGTCGATCCTTAAAAGCCAGTACGGGGACTTCACCCGGTTGGTGAACATGCAGGCGCGCACCGAGAAGCTCAGCAACGAAAATCAGCAGATGGCCAACCTGGACAGCCTTACCGGGCTGGCTAACCGTCGCAAGTTTTTCACGCGCCTGGATTCGGTGCTCGCCGAGGCCCGTTTGAACAACCAGCGGCTGGCGGTGGGCCTCATTGATCTGGATGGCTTCAAACCGGTTAACGATCTGTACGGCCACAGCGTGGGCGACAAACTGTTGTACCAGGTGGGCAAGCGCCTGACCGGGCTGCTGGAAGATGGCGTGCACCTGGCCCGGCTGGGGGGCGACGAGTTTGCGCTGATCATTCCCGATTCCCAAAGCGACGAGCAACTGTTGGCCTTCGGCGAGAAGATTTGTGCGCGCATGCGCGAGCCTTTCGTCCTGGTGGATATCCCGATCCAGATCAGTGCGTCACTGGGCTTGGCGACCTTCCCGGACCTGGCGGGCAGCGACACGGAAATCTATGAGTACGCCGATTACGCGCTGTATCAGAGCAAACGCAACCGGCCGGGCACGGTCTGCCTGTTCAGCGGCGCGCACCGCCAGCAGCTCAACCGACAGGGGCTGACCGAGCAGGCCCTGCGCCGCGCCGAACTGGAAGACGAGTTTTATCTGGTGTTCCAGCCGATTGTGGACATCCATAACCAACGCACCGTGGCCTTCGAAGCCCTGGCCCGCTGGAAAAGCCCGGAACTGGGCAATGTGCAGCCCAGCGAATTCATCCCCATCGCCGAGCGTATCGGTATGGTCAACCGCCTGACCGTGCCGCTGCTGACCAAGGCTCTGCAGGCGGCGGTGACCTGGCCCAAGGGCATCCGGCTGTCGTTCAATCTGTCCGCCCACGACTGCGGGTCCGAAGACGCCGCGCACCAGATTGCGCGGACCATTCAGGACAGCGCGTTCGACCCGTCCTGCGTGGACCTGGAAATCACCGAGACGGCGGTCATTCAGGACCTGGCGCAAACCCAGCGCGCCATCGCCCTGTTTCGTGGCCTGGGGTGCGGTATTTCCCTGGATGACTTCGGCACCGGCTACTCAAGCCTGAGCCAGATTCACGCGTTGTCCCTGACCAAACTCAAAGTCGACCGCACCTTCGTCACCGACATTCACCTGAACCCTGCGAGTTTCAAAATCGTCAAATCCCTGCTCGCGCTGTGCGCCGACATGCAGCTGGAGTGCATTGTCGAAGGCGTGGAGACCGACGCCGAACTCCGCGCCCTCAAAAGCCTGGGCTGCGCCCGTGCCCAGGGCTATCTGTTCTCCCGGCCGATACCGTCGAAAGAAATCGCGCCATGGTTTGAGGCTGAGCGGATGGCGGTGGTTTAAAGCGCTTTAACTGACGCCATTAAGCTTGCAGACCCGGATTGATTGGCGCCACGGTTCTGTAGGAGCGAACTTGTTCGCGAGGCGTTATTACATCCGATAAATACGCATCGAATGTCCTACCCCCTCGCCAACAAGTTGGCTCCTACAGGTTCGCGGTGAAAGCCTTAACGCTGATCCTGGAACGCGAGGCACATCACTCGGCAAACCGCACTTCGTGGTTGTGCCCCATCAACAACCCCTGATTCAACTCCGTGACGGCCCGAATGTAATCCCATAGCACTGTAATCCGCTTGAGCTTGCGCAAATCCTCCCGGCAGTACATCCAGAAGTGCCGGGTGATGTTCACTTCGTCTGCCAGCACAGGAATCAGCCGAGGATCCTGAGCCGCAAGGAAACACGGCAGGATCGCCAGTGCCCGGCCTTGCAAGGCGGCATGGTATTGGGCGATGACACTGGTGCTGCGCAGTTGCGCCTGGGCACCGGGCAGCAGGTTGCTCAGGTACAGCAGCTCGGAACTGAACGCCAGATCATCCACATAACTGATGAACCTGTGCCGGGCCAGATCGGCGCTGCTGTTGAGCGGTGCGTGGTTGTCTAGGTAGTCCTGGGTCGCGTAAAGCCGCAGGGTGTAGTCGCACAGTTTGCAGCAGATATAAGGCCCGTGTTCCGGGCGTTCCAGGGCGATGACGATATCGGCTTCACGTTTGGACAGGCTGATGAAGTGCGGCAGCGGCAGGATATCCACCGAGATATCGGTGTAGCGCTCCAGAAAGTGGCTCAGCTGCGGGGTGATGAAAAAACTGCCGAAGCCTTCGGTGCAACCCACCCGCATATGCCCGGACAGCGCCAGGCCCGAGCCGGAGACCTGTTCGCAGGCCAGGTGCAAAGTGCTCTCGATCGACTCGGCAGAACCCAGCAACCGCTGCCCTTCGGCGGTGAGGACAAAGCCGTTGGTGCGGGACTTTTCGAACAGCAGCGTGCCGAGGGAATTCTCCAGGGAGGTGATACGCCGGGACACGGTGGTGTAATCCACACCCAAGCGTTTGGCGGCGCTGCTGGCTTTGCGGGTGCGGGCAACTTCCAGGAAAAACTTCAGGTCATCCCAGTTGAGCAGGCTTAACGACGTAAGGCTTTTTTGCATGTTGGACCTGCTTTTATTCGCGTTCTTGTTAGAAGTTTGCACATCTATACTCCAAAGCATCGTCCGGACCCACCGGAAATTGTAGGAGCCAACGCCTTGGCGAGACGGGGGTCTGTTTGCACCCAACGATCGCCTCGCGAACAAGTTCGCTCCTACAGAAAACACCTTGCACAAAAATAATTAAGCGGAGGAGTTTATGAACCACGCAACGCATGCATCTCTCGAGCGGGTCAGCCTGCTGATCGACGGCGAATGGGTCCAATCGCAAACCACCGAATGGCGCGACATCATCAACCCGGCGACTCAGCAGGTGCTGGCTCAAGTGCCCTTTGCGACCGCTGGCGAAGTCGATGCAGCGGTGGCCGCCGCCCAGCGAGCCTTCCTGACCTGGCGGCACACACCGGTGGGCGCGCGGATGCGCATCATGCTCAAGTTGCAGGCGCTGATCCGTGAGCATTCGCCGCGCATCGCCGCCGTGCTCAGTGCCGAGCAGGGCAAAACCATCGCCGATGCCGAGGGCGATATTTTTCGCGGGCTGGAAGTGGTGGAGCACGCCTGTTCCATCGGCAGCCTGCAAATGGGCGAGTTTGCCGAGAATGTCGCGGGTGGCGTCGACACTTACACCCTGCGCCAGCCGCTGGGCGTGTGCGCTGGTATCACGCCCTTCAACTTCCCGGCGATGATCCCACTGTGGATGTTCCCCATGGCCATCGCCTGCGGCAACACCTTTGTCCTCAAGCCTTCCGAGCAGGACCCGATGTCCACCATGCTGTTGGTGGAATTGGCGGTTGAGGCCGGAGTTCCGCCGGGAGTGCTCAACGTCGTGCACGGCGGCAAAGACGTGGTCGACGCCCTTTGTACCCACCCCGACATCAAGGCCCTGTCGTTCGTCGGCTCCACGGCGGTAGGTACCCATGTTTACGAACTCGCAGGGCGGCACGGCAAGCGCGTGCAGTCGATGATGGGCGCCAAGAACCACGCCGTGGTGCTGCCCGACGCCAATCGCCAGCAAACCTTGAATGCACTGGTCGGCGCCGGTTTTGGTGCCGCCGGGCAGCGCTGCATGGCGACCTCCGTTGTCGTGCTGGTGGGCACCGCGAAGCAGTGGTTGCCGGACCTCAAGGCGCTGGCGCAGCAGCTCAAGGTCAATGCCGGAAGCGAGCCGGGTACAGACGTCGGGCCGGTGATTTCCCGACGTGCCAAGCAGCGGATCGTCGAGCTGATCGAAAGCGGCGTCCGCGAAGGAGCCACCCTGGAACTGGACGGGCGCGACATCAAGGTGCCGGGTTTCGAAGATGGTAATTTCGTCGGCCCGACACTGTTCTCCGGCGTGACGACCGACATGCAGATCTACACTCAGGAAATTTTCGGCCCCGTGCTGGTGGTGCTGGAAGTCGACACCCTCGACCAGGCCATCGCGCTGGTCAACGCGAATCCGTTTGGCAACGGCACGGGTTTGTTCACCCAGAGCGGGGCGGCTGCGCGCAAGTTCCAGAACGAAATCGACGTTGGCCAGGTGGGTATCAACATCCCTATTCCGGTGCCGGTGCCGTTCTTCAGTTTTACCGGTTCACGCGGTTCCAAGCTCGGCGACCTGGGGCCGTACGGCAAACAGGTGGTGCAGTTCTACACTCAGACCAAGACCGTCACCGCCCGCTGGTTCGACGACGACAGCGTGAATGACGGGGTCAATACCACCATTAATTTGAAGTAGGTTGCATGCCGAATGACGGCCTCCTGTGGGAGCGAATTCATTCGCGAAAGCGTCGGCGTGATCGACAATTCCATCGCCTGACACACCGCCTTCGCGAATGAATTCGCTCCCACGGGGACTGCGGCATGAACAATCCGCCAGGGAGAACAATAATGAAAATCGCATTCATCGGGCTGGGCAACATGGGCGCGCCGATGGCCCGCAACCTGCTCAAGGCCGGGCATCACCTGCATCTGTTTGACCTCAACACCAGCATTCTCAACGAGTTGGCCGCGTTGGGCGGGCGCATCAGCGAATCCCCCCTGCACGCAGCTCAGGGCGCAGAGCTGGTGATCACCATGCTGCCCGCCGCCGCTCATGTGCGCAGCGTGTACCTGGACGACGATGGCGTGCTCGCCGGGATCGGCCACGGCGTGCCTGCTGTGGATTGCAGCACCATTGATCCGCAGACCATCCGCGACGTCGCGGCGGTGGCAGCCCGGCAAGGCGTGATGCTGGGCGATGCGCCGGTGTCCGGCGGCACGGGTGGCGCACAGGCTGCAACCCTGACCTTCATGGTGGGCGCAAGTGACGAGCACTTTGAGTTCCTCAAACCGGTGCTGGCGAAAATGGGCAAGAACATCGTCCATTGCGGCGACATCGGCACCGGGCAGATCGCCAAAATCTGCAACAACATGCTGCTGGGCATCTCGATGATCGGCGTCGCCGAAGCCATGGCATTGGGGGATTCGCTGGGCATCGACACCGAGGTGCTGGCGAAGATCATCAACACCTCCACCGGCCGTTGCTGGAGTTCGGAAATGTACAACCCCTGGCCCGGCATCGTCGAAACCGCGCCTGCTGCCAGAGGCTACACCGGAGGGTTCGGCGCCGAACTGATGCTCAAGGACCTGGGCCTGGCCACCGAAGCCGCGCGGCTTGCCCACCAGCCGGTGATCCTCGGCGCCGTTGCTCAACAGCTGTATCAAGCGATGAGTTTGCGCGGCGACGGCGGCAAGGATTTCTCGGCGATCGTGGAGGGGTATCGCAAGCGCAGTTGAGCTTGGTCCGGTAGATTTTTTTTTGGGTCGAGCCAGAGAGGGTCATGTTGTAGAAGTCTGCGAAGCAGACTTGCTTTGGCTTTTCCTGCCACGATTTCCCAGACGACGCAAAATGCGCGTCGGGAGGCTGAGTGGAGGTGCCGTGGGGTGGGTCGCTCGGCATGGATGCCGAGCGAGCGCCGTTGGGCCATGGATGGCCCGTCGGCGCGTGCCCACCCCACGGTGCCGGAGCGAGGGAACCGCCGCGAAGCGGGGGCCGTACGCCAGCGCAGAGGTTTTGGTTACTTTTGGCACCAAAAGTGACCCGGCCGTCAGGACGGAACCTGACTCAGCAGCGCCCGGATGCTGTTGTTGCTACTCGATTCAAGGCCCCCGCAACAGCTCCAACAACTCCTGCAGGTCAGTGATGTGCTGAAGATTCAGGCACAACTCGCCCAGATGTTCCGCCTGCATGGCGGGCAAGGTACGAACGGCTAGCGCGCTGTATTTCTGCCATAGCTGACCATCGTCCATCGGGTTCAGCGGGCCACCCAGCGGGGTTTTGATTTGCAGGGTGGCGCTGCGGCCGTCCTGGCAGGTGAGGGTCACGAAGGGTTCATCCAGCGGCGCCAGTGACGGATCGACATGCGTCCGAACGCGCTGCATGAACGCCCGTATCGCGGGTGAAGTGCGCTGCCGTTCTTCATAAGCATCCAGCCCGGCATGGCCCAGCAGGCAGCGAACGGCCAGGGCGTAGGGCAGGCTCATTTGTGCGGCGGCCAGGGCTTGCGTGTCCAGCCCGGCGCACATGTCCACCAGAAATGCGCTGGCATTGACCTGGATCGACTGCACCTGATCGGCGCTGATCTGCAGCTCTTCAAGCAACTGGCCGATCGCATCGATGGCCGAGTGGGTGCCACGGCACGCGGCGTAAGGTTTGAGGGAACACCGTGCCAGCTTCCATACCACGCCCAGGTCTTCGGTCAGCGCCTGAGGCTGTGCGGTGTCCCGGGCCACTGTGCGCAGGAAGCCACCCCAGACGTCATCGAAAACCTGCGACGGCCCCGTCATGCCTTCCCGAGCCAGCAACGCCGCCAACACGCCACCCTCGGCAGGCCGGCCGGCATGCAGCTTTTTGGTGTCTGCGCCGTCGTGAATGAACGCCCACAACCCGCCGCTCATGCTCGCCGACAGCCCCAGTGCCGAGGCGGTCTGGCGTTCGTCGAGTTTCAGCAACCTGGCACATGCCGCTGCCGCGCCGAACACGCCGCAGGTGCCGGTGGAATGCCAACCGGCTTCGTTATGCGACGAGTAGCCGCCGCAGGCTTCCAGCACTCGTCGGGCAACGTCATAGCCGATGATCATGGCGGTCAGCAGCTCTTTGCCATCGGGCATCGGCTCGCACAGGGGCAGTACCGCAAGCATGGCCGGGACCACCACCGCACCAGAGTGATCGCAGCCGCCTGCGTCATCGAGCTCCAGCGCGTGGGCGGCGATGCCGTTGATCAAGGCGGCGTTGCGCGCGGACAACCCATAATCAGCGCCCCAGATCACTGATGCACCTTCCGCCTCACTGGCATTCATCGCCCGCAGTGCGCGTTGGGTCAGCTCTGTTTGCGAACCGGCCAGTGCAGCGCCCAGGGTGTCGAGCAAATGCTGTTTGGCTTTGACGACCAGCGCTTCGGGCAGGTCGTCGAATGAGGTGTGGCAGATGAAGTGGCTGAGGGTGGTGACGGGGTCGGTCATTAGCGGGGCTCTTATGAAGGCGCGTAGCCTGCTGATTGGAATACGATCCTTTGTAGGAGCCAACTTGTTGGCGAGGCGATGGCCCTGTTTAGCCCGTAACACCGCCTCGCCAACAAGTTGGCTCCTACAGGGATGGTCCTGCGGTGTGCTCAGGTTTCATTGCAGCGGTAATGCCGCTCAAACACCGCAGCCGGGTGATCTTCGGGGATGGCGTTGTGGTTGTCAGCCCACCAGTCTGCGACTTCTTCTGCGGTGGCAAACCACACATCCGGTTGCGCCTTGAGCCAGGACAGCAACTCCAGCAGCAAGCCACTGCGGCCAACCGTCCCGAGGGTTTCCGGGTGCAGACGCAGCACGTAGCACAGCCCGAAACGATGAAAGCCATTGAAGTCGTGCTGCCAGTTTTTCAGCACTTCGGCGTATGAGCCGATTCGTGCCTGGCTGACCGGCACTGCTGGCGCAAGGTTGAACGCGAAGTACGGCTCGTCTTCAAGCTCGCAGTGCAGCGGCAGTTCAACCAGTGGCGGCGCATCGACGTCGTGGGTCGGGTGCAGATAAGGCAAGTCGTCGCCGGACCAGGAAGACGACCAACTGATGCCCTCGGCGCGCAGTGCATCGGTGAAGCCCGGCGCATAACTGCCCGCAGGCGCACGAAAGCCGCTGGGCCGTTGCCCGGTCATGTCGGCGATCACCTGACAGCCTTTTTTCAGCGACGCCTGCTGGGCGGCAAGGTCGAGTCTGGAAAAGTCCTCATGGCGATAACCGGCGCAGGCAATCTCATGCCCGGCGGCATGAATGGCCTGAACGACCTGCGGGTTTTCCTCGGCGACGATGCCGGGGATGCACCAGGTCGAGGGCAATTGCTGGTCGGCGAGAATCTGCAGCACTCGCTGCACGCCGCGCGTAGTGCCGTAGCGCCACACCGACAGGCTCTTGTCGCGGCCGGCAATGGCCGGCACCTGGGTGAGAATGCCGTGGATGTCGTTGTAGTCGATGCTGATCACCACTGCACATCGATAAGGCTTGGGCCAGACGCCGCTCGGTTCAGTCATGACAATGCTCCTTGAGCCAGAAGCTGGCGACTTCATTGCAGGTCGCGAACCAGACGTCCGGCTGGCGGTGCATGTGTTCCAGAAAGCGCTCCAGAATCCCGATCCGCCCCGGCTTGCCGCTGATCTTGGGGTGGAACAGGGTGGTCATGCACAGGCCTTCGCGGTAGGTGCCGTCGAACTCGCGACACCAGTTGTCCAGGGTCTGGTCGTAGCTGGCGATTCGATCCAGCCCGGCCGGGTAGTTCGGCGCTCGGGTGTAGGCCAGTGAGGCGTAGTCGTCCAGCTCCCAGCGGCCGGGGATTTCCACCAGCCCGTGGGGTTGGCCCGGCACGTCGATGAAGTATGGGCGGTCATCGCCGCGCATGCTGCTGGAGTAGGTCACGCCGCAGTCCATGAGCAGGGCGGGCGTCTCTGTGTGCCAGTCGCCTGAAGGGGTGCGAAAACCGGTGGCGGTGATGTCCAGGTAGCGCTTGAAAATGTCCGCGCTGAGTTTCATCACTTCGCGCTGGGCGGGCAGATCAAGGGCGAAAAACGATTCGTGGCGATAGCCGTGGTAAGCCACTTCGTGGCCGTGTTCGAGGATCGCCTGACACTGACGCGGCCAGTTTTCCACGGTCCAGGCCGGGACGAAAAACGTGGCGGGGGTGTTGTAGGCCTTGAGCATGTCCAGCAAGCGCGGCAGGGCGCGATACGGGCCGTAGCTGCCAAAAGTGAAGTGCTCGGGTTTGTGCCAGATCGAGCCATCGAGCATGGCCGCGCCGGTTGGCCCGTCCAGATCGAACGCCAAGGCGACACTGGCGCGCGCGTTGCCGGGCCAGCGCAAATCGTTGCAGGCAAACATGGGGAAGTCTCCAGAGCCCATCGGTGATGGCCCGCTCGCTCCCTGAGCGGGGCCTGGCCGGATTACTTGGCGCCGTTGAGTTGCGCTTTTTCAACCGCGCCATTTTGCAGCTGCCACTTCTCCAGAATCTTGCCGTAGGTGCCGTCGGCGATCATCTCGTTGAGGGTGGCGATGATGGCCGCGCTCAGCTCGCCGTTGTGCTTGGCCACGCCCAGACCGGTCAGCTGACGGCTCAACGGCTCGCCCAATACTTTGAACACGCCAGGCTCCTGGCTCTGGATGTACGGCAGGGTTTCGCTGCCTTGCACGGCGGCGTCCAGGCGCGACTGGCGCAACTGCGCCCGGGCATCGGCGCTGCCTTCGGTGCCGACCACCGTGATCGCCGGTTTGCCGATAGCCACGCAGTTCACTTCACTCCACTTGGCGATTTCCACCGGGAAGGTGGTGCGGCGGCTGGTGCCGATCTTCTTGCCGCACATGTCTTCGACGCTGTTCAAATCCTTCTGGGATTCGAGGGTGTAGAACTGCGGGCCGGTGCTGAAATAGTCGACGAAGTCCACGGTTTGCTGGCGCTCAGGCGTATCGGTCATGCCTGACAGCACGATGTCGATACGGTTGGTGGCCAGGCCGCTGACCATCTGTTCGAAAGCGGTTTCCTGCCATTTGATTTCCAGGCCCAGACGCTTGGCAATCTCGGTGCCCAGGTCGTAATCGACGCCGGTCAGTTTGCCGGTGGCCGGGTCCTTGAAATCCATTGGCGGATAGTTCGGGGCGATACCCGCCGAGATGAAGCCTTTGTCCTTGATGGATTTTGGCAAGACATGGGTGTCAGCTGCCCAGCTCGAAACTGAAATCAGGGCAGACAGTGCAGCGGTAGCGGCAAGCGTGAAAGTTTTCAAATCGGACATCCTCAAAGGGTTTGATTTCAGTTCAACACGGCAGCAATAAAATCCTGGGTACGCGGGTTGCGCGGGTTCATCAGCAGGTCTTCCGGGGCACCCGTCTCAATGATTTGCCCGGCGTCCATGAACACCACGCGGTTGGCCACTTCACGGGCAAAGCCCAGTTCGTGGGTGACGACCACCATGGTCATGCCGCTTTTGGCCAGGTCACGCATCACCGACAGCACCTCACCGACCAGCTCCGGGTCCAGCGCCGAGGTCGGCTCATCAAACAGCATCAGCTTGGGGCGCATCGCCAACGCGCGGGCAATCGCCACCCGTTGCTGCTGCCCACCGGACAGCTCGATGGGGTAGGCGTTGGCCTTGGACTCCAGGCCCACGCGCTTGAGCAGCTCCAGCGCCAGTTCGCGGCACTCTTCTACGGGCTGGCGCAATACCTGGGTCGGGCCTTCGATGATGTTTTCCAGCACCGTCATGTGGGCAAACAGGTTGAAGCGCTGGAACACCATGCCGGTCTTGAGGCGCTGGCGTGCGACCTGCACGTCGCTCAGTTCCACCAGTTTCTGGCCGTCGGTGCGGAAGCCGAGTATTTCGTCATCCACCCACAGGCCGCCTTCATCGACTTTTTCCAGCTGGTTGATGCAACGCAGCAGCGTGCTCTTGCCTGAGCCGGACGGGCCGATGATGCACAGCACCTCGCCGTGGGGGATCTCCAGATTGACGTTCTTGAGCGCCTGGAAGTCGCCGAAGAACTTGTTCACGTCTACCGCTTTGACGATGTTCAACATGTTCAGTCCTCAGTTACGTTTGCCAGCGCCACGGGCGAAGCGTTTTTCCAGTCGGCCCTGACCCAGGGTCAGGATCGTCACCACCGCCAGGTACCAGATACCCGCCACGATCAGCAGCTCCATGACCCGTGCGTTGGCGTAGTAAATGTTCTGGGCGTTGTGCAGCAGTTCCGAGTACTGGATCACGCTGGCCAGGCTGGTCATTTTCACCATGCCGATGAACTCGTTGCTGACCGGCGGAATGATGATGCGCATGGCCTGGGGCAGGATGATCCGGCGCAGCGCCTGCAGGCGCGGCATGCCGATGGACTTGGCGGCTTCGTACTGGCCGGTGTCCACAGACAGCAGACCGGCACGCACCACCTCGGCGGTGTAGGCACCCTGATTGATGCCTAGGCCCAGCAGCGCAGCGGCGAACGGGGTGATGACTTCAACGGTCTTGAATTCGAACAGACCGGGGATACCCAGGGTCGGGAAGATCAGCGCCAGGTTGAACCACAGCAGCAATTGCAGGATCAGCGGCGTACCCCGGAACAGCCAGGTGTAACCCTGAGCAACGTAGCGCAGCAGCGGGTTCTGCGACATGCGCATCACCGCCACAATCACCCCGAGCACCACCCCCAGCGCCATGGCCAGGATCGACATGGTGATGGTATTCAACAGGCCGAACATGATTGATTCAGCGGTCAGGAACTGCCGCACGAAACTCCATTCGATGTTGCCGTTGATGAAGGCATTCACCAGCCCGATCAACAGCACGACGATGAGGGTAGCCGCCGCGTAACGACCGAAATAACGACGCGGTACCACCTTGTACGTCGAGATGTCGTACTTGGCGACGGTTTCAGCGCGCTCTGCGCCTGCTGATGCTTGAGTCTTTGACATGGAGTATTCCTCGTTGAATCAGCGAATCAGCCGCGCGGGCCCGCGTAGTCCAGTGCCCATTGTTCCTGTGCGATCAGTTGCTGCTTGAAGCGCGTGATCTGCTCGGCAACCCGCACCGGCGAGGTCCCGCCCCAACCGCTGCGCGCGGCCAGTGCAGCTTCGAGCGTCAGTGCGTCGAGCACCTCGGGGGTCAGGCGTGAATCAGTGGCGGCCAGTTGCTGGGTGCTGAGTTCTTCCAGGCCGATGTTGTTCTCTTCACACAGCTGAACCAGTTTGCCGGTGATCTCGTGGGCTTCCTTGAACGGCACGCCGCGCACGGCCAGCCAGTCGGCGACTTCAGTGGCGAGGGTGAAGCCCAGCGGTGCCTGACGCAGTAATTCGTCGGTGCGCACTTTCATGGTGTCGACCATGCCAGCGAAGGCGGGCAGCACCAGATGCACGGTTTCCAGGCTGTCGAGAATCGCGTGTTTGTCTTCGCTCAAATCACGGTTATAGGACAGCGGCTGAGCCTTGAGCACGGCAAGGATGCCGGTCAGGCTGCCGATCAGACGGCCTGATTTGCCACGGGCCAGTTCGGCGATATCCGGGTTCTTTTTCTGCGGCATGATCGAGCTGCCGGTGGCGTAGCCGTCGTCCAGTTCGACCCAACGGAATTGACGCGAAGTCCACAGGCAGAACTCTTCGGCCAGGCGCGAAATGTTGATGCCCAGCATGCTGCTGCAGAACAGGAACTCGGCCACGTGGTCGCGGCTGGCAACGGCGTCGATGGAGTTCTCGCACGGGCCGCTGTAGCCCATTTCGGCGGCCGAACGCTGCGGGTCGCGGGCGATGGCGGAGCCGGCAAGTGCGGCGGCGCCCAGTGGCGACAGGCTGAAGCGCTTGTCCCAGTCCTGCAGGCGCTGGATGTCGCGATGAATCGCCTGAGCGTGGGCCATCAGGTGGTGGGCGAACACGATCGGCTGCGCCTGTTGCAAGTGGGTAAAGCCCGGCGCGATGGTGTTGATGTGTTGCTCGGCCTGGGACACCAGCGCCTTCTGCAATTCGAGAATCGCCAGAGTCATGACCCGCACCTGATCGCGCAGGAACAGGCGCATGTCGTTGGCTGACTGGTCGTTGCGCGAGCGGCCGGCCCGCAGCTTGCCGCCCAAGGTGCCGAGGCGCTCGGTGAGCAGGCGTTCGATGAAGGTGTGCACGTCTTCGTCGGCAGGGATGGGTTCGATGCTGCCAGCGGCGAAGTCGACGTCGATGCCGCGCAGCGCCTCGATGATGCGTGCGGTTTCGTCAGCGTCCAGCAGGCCAGCGCGGTTCAATTCGTTGGCGTGAGCCTTGGAACCTGCGATGTCATACGGCGTCAGGCGAAAGTAGGCACGCGGCGAGCGGGACAGGTTGGCCATCGCTTCGGCCGGTCCGGTTTTGAAGCGCGCGCCCCACAGGCGATCAGTTGCGTCAGACATACAATTCTCCGTTGGCATTGATTGCTCATACCCCAAGGGGCGACGAAGCGAGCAATGATATAAGTCGGCGTGCGAATAACCTTGAATCGATCAATTGAGAGTGATCCTAGGAAAAACCGGCGAGCGGGGAAATGTTTTAAATGACAAGTCAACTTACTGAAACTGGAAACCTGACCGAAATAACCGGCTGCAATGACTTGCAAGCCTCAACACTATCGAGAGAGTGGGGGGGAAGTGCCGCAGCGTTATAGCGCTGTTCTTCTCGATAATTACCTTGAATCAGCATGGAGTCGCCAGGCACTGGTCGGACAGGCCCGTATCTATTGGCCTTCGGTGCGTTTTTAGCCGCTGTATCGGGTGTCGTGTGAGCAGGGTTACTTGTCTACACACTGCCCGGAAGTTCCAGTGAGTGTGAAAAGTTCGCTCCGTAACGGGGCACTTTTTACGACAGTCATACTGAGCGAATTGTTGTGCGGCAATAGCGGGAATGGGGCTTTTGAAGAAAAGGATAAGGGCTGAGCAGGCGCGAAAGTTCAACCGCTAACAGTCAGCGCTAACAAAACATTCATAAATGCACAGTGGCGGTGCGTGTTACTGAAATACACCGGGCAGGCGCACCTTATTTGCACATCAGTGTATTAACTGCTCATTGTCGGCGCTTCGCGCAGGCGCTGTAGAAACACCGATTCAGCCTGGGTCAGGCGTTGCTCCAGGTTCCACAGCAGGTTGATATCCACCGACCCTACGCCTTCCTCAGGCGGCAAACGCCACAGCCGTCCGCTGCGCAATTCGCTTTCGCAGATGTGCTGCGGCAGGCACGCAATGCCGAACCCGGCCAGCACCAGGCGCAACACCTCCTGAGTGTTGGCCGATGAAGCGACGATCTGCCCGGTCAGCTTGTGCAGCTCGCGAAATTCCGCCAGCGACGACAGCGTGCCGCCCAACAGGTCGCCGGTGAAGATGATCAGGGATTCATCACACAGGTCGGCCAGGCTCAGGTCGTCGCGCCCGAACAACGGATGCTGATCGCTGCAATAGAACGCGTAGTGTTCCTGAGTCAGGCATTGCTGACCCAGCCCCGCCGGTACGCTGCGATTGACCGCCATGCCGAAGCTGGTGGTTTTCTGTGCCAGGGCGCTGAGGATCGCCTCGCTCGACTGCACGTCTATTTCCAGGGTGATGCCGGGGTAATCGCGGTGCAGTTGCGCCAGGAAAGTATCGTAGGCCGGGCAGTGAATGCCGCTGACGGTGAGGATCCGCACCTTGCCCACGACTTGATCGGCGCTGCGCTCCAGTGCGGCATCGAGTTGGGTGAAATGCTCTTGCACCTGCGCCGCCACCCGCAGGGTTTCGATCCCCGATTGGGTCAGCAGAAAGCGCGGGCCACGACGCTCAATCAGGGCCGCGCCCAGTTGTTCTTCGAGGCGCTTGATGGCCTGGCTCACGGCGGGCTGTGACAGGTGCAGGCGTGCTGCGGCGCGGCTGATGCTCAGCTCCTGAGCGACGACCTGAAAAGTGCGCAGCAGGTTCCAGTCCAGGCGTTCGCCCAACGCTCGGGATGAGGGTCGGGAGCTGGCGAGCGGGCTTGTCGATTGAGTCACTGAACAGCCTTTATTGGTGAAAAAAATAATCAATATAAGAAATGGCGAATTGAATTGTGCGGCCCTTTGCTCTTAAAAGGTTGCATGAACCACGCCATGATTTCCTGCGGGAGCAGCACCATGACCACCGCTGGCCGCTTCAAGCCGCTACCGTCCACCATGTCCGAGACTGAGCGCCACGCCCGCTGCGAACTGGCTGCGCTCTATCGCCTGCTGGCGCATCTGCGCATGACTGATCTGATCGACACGCATATTTCCCTGCGCCTGCCGGGTGAGGCGGGTCACTTTCTGATCAACCGCTACGGCACCCTGTTCGAGCGCATGACCGCCAGCCAGCTGGTCAAGATCGACGGCCAGGGCAATGTCGTCGACGAGTTCTATCCTGAACATCGGGTCAATCGTGCCGGGTTCGTGATCCATTCGGCGATACATGCCGCGCGCGCCGATGCCCACTGCGTCATCCATACCCATACCGCAGCCGGTATTGCCGTGTCGGCGCAGGCGGGCGGGCTGTTGCCGTTGAGCCAGCATGCGTTGAAGTTCTACAACCGTTTGAGCTATCACACCTACGAAGGCATTGCAGTGGACACCGCCGAGCGTGAACGTCTGGTGGCGGACCTGGGCGGCAACAATGCGATGATTCTGCGCAACCATGGTCTGCTGGTGGCCGGTACTTCGGCGGCAGAAGCCTTCTCCACTATTTATTTCCTGGAGCGCGCCTGCCAGGCACAGGTCCAGGCCCTGGCGGGCGGGGTGCCATTGGTACAGCCCGATCCGCAGGTTTGCGAGCACACCGCACAGCAATTCGAGGCCGACGACAGCGAAGGCATCACTGAACTCGCCTGGCAAGCGGCCCTGACCCTGATTGATAACCAACGCGACGAGTACTGTTCATGAAACCACTGGTTCTGCTGGGCTCGGGTCGCGATCTAGTCCACGTCCGGGAAAATCTGCTGGCGCTGGATCCGTCCCTGACGATCCTCAGGCCTGGCGATGCCGGCGCTGAACAGGCCGACGTTGCCCTGTGCTGGAATCCCTCGCCGGGCAGCCTCGGGCAATACCCTGATTTGCGCCTGATCCATTCCATTGCTGCCGGTGCGGATAAGATCTTCAAGGACTCGAGCCGACCGTTGCAGGTGCCGGTTTGCCGCATCATCGACCCCGATCACCGGCTGGGCATGGTCGAGTATGTGCTGTGGGGTGTTCTGCACTACCATCGTGGTTTCGATCAGATGCTGAAAAATCAGGCCCAGGCGCTCTGGAAACGTTCGGACCAGCGACCCGCTCAGCAAACCAGAGTCGGCGTCATGGGCCTGGGTCAGCTAGGCCGGGCAGTGGCTCTGCAACTGGCCGGGCTGGGTTTCGACACACGCGGCTGGGCACGACGCGCCAAGCAGGTCGAGGGTGTGAAAACCTTTCAGGGCGAGCAGCTCAATGAGTTTCTCGATGGGCTGGATATTCTGGTCTGCCTGTTGCCGCTGACCGGTGAAACCGTCGGCATTCTCGACCAGGAAATCTTCGCGAAAATGGCCCGTGGCTCGGTGCTGATCAACTGTGGCCGTGGGGAGCACCTGCAACGTGACGATTTAGTCGCCGCGCTCGACAGCGGTCAACTGCGCGGCGCGCTGCTGGATGTCTTCGAGCAAGAGCCGTTGCCGGTTGATGACTCATTCTGGCGTCATCCGCAGGTCACCGTGACGCCGCACATTGCTTCATCCGCGTCCTACGACGTGATCGCGCAACAGATTCTGGAGAACCTGCACCGTCTCGAAGCGGGTCAGCCGTTGGCCAATCAGGTCAATTCAGAGCAGGGCTACTGACAGGATTGCCAATCAACAAACACCCGACAAGTGTCTTTCAAGGGGTTTTGATCGCATCGACATTGACCCGTCCCGGTTCATCTCCAGGACGGGTTTTTTGTGCTTGGAAATATCCGCAAAAATATCCGCAAAAAGTTCCTTTTTTTTCTGTACGATACGTCTTTTCGGCCCCTGAATAGGGCCTCTCCATGGATATTTTTATCCGCAAAAATATCCGCAAAAAGGGGCATTTATGAGCACTGGACTGGTCACGGGAACGAACTGGCTTGAGCCGCTCATGCCTTCCTTTCCTGCGGAGCTATTGAAGCTGGCTGAGGAGGTTCCTTTTCAGGCCGGAAAGCTGACTGGAATGATTGCACCGCAGATGGTTTCCCGGGTGGGGGGCTTGCTGCGTGTAACCAGCAGTTTCTACAGCAACCTCATTGAGGGCCAGTTCACTGAGCCTCTCCAGCTTTCGCCTTCGGCCCCCAAGCGCAGCCGCAAGGAGCTTTCAGAGCTGGCGATGACTCATATTGGAGCTCAGGAAGCTTTGGAAAGAGCGGTATCTTTCTATTCCGACGCTACATGGGGTGCAGCCTTTGACCCTGTTTTTGTTTCGCGGGTGCATAAGCGTCTTTTTTACGGCGCCACTGAAGATCAATTAAAGATGACGGACGGGAGTGCTTTGGTTCCTGGTCAGTTACGTGACGAAGCTGGCAAGGATGTGATGGTGGGAGGTCACGCAGCGCCATCATGTTCAGCCGTCACGCCAATGCTCATGCGAATGCAGCGGGTCTATGGACGACTTCCAGACTCGCGCAGTCGTTTACTCGCGACCATGGCTTACCACCATCGGCTCGCCTGGGTTCACCCTTTTGCTGATGGCAATGGACGCACAATCAGGTTGATTACCCACTTGCAGCTGCACAAACTTGGATTTTCCTCGCCACTTTGGTCGTTGTCGCGGGGTCTGGCCCGACATCAGGATGAGTACTACGCCCGACTGGCAAATGCCGACAAACCAAGAAGGGGTGACCTCGACGGCCGAGGTCAATTAACTCAGGCCGGATTGTTTGAGTTTGTAGGGTTTATGCTAGAAACCTGTCTTGATCAGATGCGCTACACAGAAAAGGCGCTGAGTGTCTCCAGTATGAAGGAGCGTTTGGACACTATCTTCAAATGGGAGCCGCGAATTCTGCGGGCTGGACTGAAGCTTGAGTCTGCACGCGCCCTTCAGGTCCTGTTGTCTCAAGGGGTAGTCAGTCGTGGAGACTTCAAGGTTTTCACGGGTTTTTCTGATCGGGCCGCAACTGAGCAGCTCAGGATTCTGGTTGAGTTGGGTTTGGTTGAAAGCGCTACGCCAAGAGCCAGGGATTTGCATCCGGGTTTGCCTATTTGGTTTGCGCAGCTGCTTTTTCCAGACCTGCATCAGAGGATGATGCAGGTCTAGTCAGACCCTCACGCAAACACAAAATACTTGCGCACGGTCTCGACCACTTCCCAGATGCCTTTCATGCCAGGCTCGACCACAAAGATATCGCCTGCGCGCAGGTGAATCGGCTCCATGCCGTCCGGGGTGATGATGCAGTAGCCTTCCTGGAAGTGGCAGTATTCCCATTTCACGTAGTCGACTCGCCACTTGCCCGGCGTGCAGATCCAGGTGCCCATGATCTTGCTGCCGTCTTCGGAGGTGTAGGCGTTGAGGTTGACGGTGTGCGGGTCGCCTTCAAGCTTTTCCCATTTGCAGGCATCGAGCACCGGCAGGGGATGGGTATCGCGCAGAATGGTAATCGGCGTAGACATGACAGCTCCAGATGAGGGCGCGCAATTCGCGTGCGGCCACAGTAGGGCTGTTGGCGGGGTGGCAGTTGTCTGGGGTCGACATGGGGGTGTCTAGAAGCGCAGCAGTGTCAGCGTGAGCATTGTCCTGTAGGAGCGAACTTGTTCGCGAGGCGTTGGATATGTGCAAGCTGGAATATCGTCTCGCGAACAAGTTCGCTCCTACAGGGATCGTGATTCCAGTGCCTCCAGCAACACCTGCGCATACCCCGGCAACGCCGCGAAATCCTGTGCGCACAGCACTAGTTGCCGATCTGCCCAGGCGTCCCTCAGCGGGATGCTTTTGAAGCTGGCGATTGCCTGCCAGCGCTCAACCGCCGCCCGGGGCACGATGCTCAAGCCTGCGCCATGGCTGACCATGCGGATCGCGGCGTCGAAACCCTCGGCGCGCACCCGGATGCGCAGGCGTTTGCCCCTGTGCAGCGCTTGCTCTTCAAGGTAAATGCCCAGCGCGCTGTTGGCCGACAGGCCGACGAAGTCGTGATCCAGGGTCTGGCTGAAATGCACGCTGGTTTGGCGGTGCAGCGGGTGATCCAGCGGCATGATCAGCGACAGCGGATCGGCCCGAAATGGCCGGGTTTGCAGATCGCTCGCGTCGACGGCGTCGGAAATGATCCCGATGTCTGCCGTCCCATGACGTACGGCATGCAGGATGCGCAGGCTGGGCTGTTCCTCAACGTCGACATCGGTATGAGGGTGGCTGACCAGAAAATTCGCCAGCAGCTCCGGCAGATGCTCGCTCAGGGCTGAGCTGTTGCACAGCAGGCGCACCCGGCCTTTAAAGCCTTTGGCGTAGTCGGCCAGATCAAACTGCATGCGCTCGACCTGTTGCAGGATCAGCCGTGCATGCTGCGCCAATGCCTTGCCTGCCGGGGTGGGCGTGACGCCGCGGCGGCCGCGTTCGAGCAGCGCAAGGTTCAGAGACGCCTCCAACCCACGAATCCGCGCGCTGGCTGATGCCAGGGACAAGTGGCTGCGCGCCGCTCCAGCGGTGATATTGCCGGTGTCCAGAGTGTGGAGAAACAGGCGCAGGTCGGTGAGGTCGAAGTGCATGGTGGTCCTTGATGCAATCCATGGTGGTCTAATTGGAACCTGTGGGAGCAAGCTTGCTTGCGAAGGCAATCTACCGACCTCCGAAAAATGTGTTGAAGGCACTGGCCTCTTCGCAAGCAAGCTTGCTCCCACGGGTTAGCGTCAGCCAAGGTATTGAAGAATAATGCCTTGTTAACAACCATCAAATCCCACAGCTATCTCCTGTCAATTCGGTTCTTTGAAACCAGCCTCAGTCTGCACCATAGGCTGCCTCAGTATAAGCCGCATTTCCAATCCCGCTGCTCTGCTCCAGAATCCCCCCATGAACGCAATCATCGAACACTACCACACACTTGGTTGGGCCTTGTCGGTACTGATCATCGGCACTTTCCTGCTGGCTGGGACGGTCAAAGGCGTGATCGGGTTGGGGCTGCCTACCGTGGCGATGGGCCTGCTGGGCCTGGCTATGCTGCCGACACAGGCAGCGGCCTTGCTGATCATCCCGTCGACCGTCACCAACTTCTGGCAATTGGCCGTTGGCGGGCATTTGCGGCCACTGATCAAGCGTCTCTGGCCGATGCTGCTGATGGTGGCGGTGGGCACCGGATCAGGGGCGGTCCTGTTGGGGATGAGTGGCGGTCACCAGATGACACGGGTGCTGGGCGTGGCGTTGTTCGTGTACGCGCTAAGCGGTCTGTTCATGCCCACGTTGCGGATACCAGCACGGCACGAGTTCTGGCTGGGGCCGGTGTGCGGGCTCATCACCGGGGTCATTACTTCGGCAACCGGGGTGTTCGTCATCCCGGCAGTGCCTTACCTGCAAGCGCTGGGGCTGCAGCGCGATCAACTGGTTCAGGCGCTGGGCTTGTCTTTCACGGTATCGACCCTCGCGCTGGCCGTAGCACTGTTCTGGGGTGGCACATTAGGCAGCGGCGAACTGGGCGCCTCGTTGGTTGCGCTGGTCCCGGCGCTGCTCGGCATGTGGCTGGGGCAATGGCTGCGTCAGCGGATCAGCGCCCAAGCATTCAAGCGCATATTTTTCATCGGCATGGGCGCACTGGGGTTGCACCTGATGCTGGGTTAGCCTGACGAAGTACTGCATGAATGTCCCGGTCATTCGTGCGCTTGCAGCAAATGTCATGTTCCCTGGCGCGGCTTATTCCTGGCGTTAGCGGCCTGTATCGTTCACTCATCAACTTAATGACCCTCCTGATGATTGATGAGGAACGACATGAAAAAAATTCTGTTATTGAACGGCGGCAAACAGTTCGCCCACTCCGACGGCCGCTACAACACGACCCTGCATGAAGCGGCGGTCGCGTACCTGGACCGCTCGGGTTTCGACGTCAAAGAGACGTTCATCGACGGTGGCTACGACATTGCCGAAGAGGTGCAAAAGTACCTGTGGGCTGACGTGATCATCTATCAGATGCCTGGCTGGTGGATGGGCGCGCCATGGACCGTCAAGAAATACATCGACGAAGTGTTCACCCAGGGCCACGGCTCGCTGTACGCCAATGACGGCCGCACCCGTTCCGATGCTTCGCAGAAATACGGCAGTGGCGGGTTGCTCAAGGGCAAGCAGTACATGATCGCCGCGACGTGGAATGCGCCGAAACAGGCCTTCGAGGACCCGAGCGATTTCTTCGAAGGCAAAGGCGTGGACGCCGTGTACTTCCCTTTCCACAAGGCCAACGAATTCCTGGCCATGACGGCGCTGCCAACGTTCCTGTCAGTGGACGTGATGAAAATGCCGAACATCGAGGGCGACGTTAAACGCTATGAGGCGCATTTGGCTGAAGTATTCGGCGTGTAAACCGGCTGCGCGCACATCCCCTGTGGGATCGGATTCCTACGGGGATACTCGTCTCTCCTGCCCAAAATAGCGCTAATATCCAGCCTGTTTTGAGCGGAGAGCAAAGATGAAGGCGCGGTCCGATGAATTGCAGGTGTTTGTCTCGGTGATCGAGAGCGGGTCGATTTCCGCTGCGGCCGAGCAGGGCGGGCAGACGCCTTCAGCCATCAGCCGCACCCTGTCGCGGCTGGAGGCCAAGCTGGAAACCACGCTGATCAACCGGACAACGCGGCGCATGGACCTCACCGAGGAGGGCAAGTACTTCCTTGAGCGGGCTCGGCAGATTCTGGCGCAGATGGAAGATCTGGAAGAGCATTTGTCCTTGCGGCAGCAGACCCCGGCCGGGCGATTGCGCATCAATGCGGCGTTCCCGTTCATGCTGCATTCGGTGGTGCCCTACGTGGCCGAGTTTCGTGAGCGCTATCCCGACATTCAGCTGGAGCTCAACAGCAACGATGTGATCATCGATCTGCTGGAGCAGAGCACCGACATCGCCATTCGCATCGGTGCGCTGGCCGACTCGACCCTTCACGCGCGGTATCTGGGCAGCAGCCCGCTGAACATTCTGGCCAGCCCTGAATACATCACCCGAAACGGCTTGCCGAAAACTGTCGCCGCGCTGGCCGATCACACGCTGCTGGGGTTCACCCAGACCGAAACCCTCAACCATTGGCCGCTGCGCCATGCCGAAGGCGATCGGTTGCTGATCCGCCCGGCGATGTCGGCCTCCAGTGGCGAAACCCTGCGGCAACTGGCGCTGGCGGGGCAGGGGATTGTCTGCCTGTCGCATTTCATGACCCACGAAGACATCCGCCAGGGGCGCCTCAAGATCATCCTCGCCGACGCCAATACAGGCCATCGTCAGCCGATCCACGCGGTGTACTACCGCAATTCACAATTGGCGCTGCGGATTCAGTGTTTCTTGGATTTCATTCAGGAAAAGATGGCGGGGTATGCCTCGTAGGCGGCTTTAGCCGCGAACGGTATTACAGCCGTCGAATACCCTTCGAATGTAATGGCCTCTGGCGGCTGAAGCCGCTCCTACGAGGGCACCGCTGCTACGGATGGCGTTTTTCCAGACCAACCTTCATTTGCGTTTATGGCGTCTCTGGTCATTAATCAATGTCGTCTGACTTTCACGATAAGGAAGCCTTATGCGACTGGTTCTGTTCAAGACGCTGGCGTTGTCAGCGGCAATCATCAGTGCTCCCGCGGCGTTCGCCGTGACACTGGAGGGCGGGGCGGTGGCTTCGCCTGACGAGTACGGCGCCAAGGTGGCGGCCGATGTTCTGCGCAAAGGCGGCAACGCGGTAGACGCCGCCGTCGCCACCGCCTTCACCCTGGCCGTCACCTATCCCGAAGCCGGGAATATCGGCGGCGGTGGCTTCATGACGTTGTTCATGAATGGCAAACCGTATTTCCTCGACTACCGCGAAACCGCGCCCAAAGCCGCCAGCCGCAACATGTACCTGGACGACAAGGGTGAAGTGATCGGGAACATGAGCCTGGTGGGTGCCCGCGCCGCAGGTGTGCCGGGGACGGTGATGGGCCTGTGGGATGCCCATGAAAAATTCGGCAAGCTGCCCTGGGCGGAACTGCTGACCCCCGCCATTGGCTATGCGCGCAACGGTTTCAAAGTGGCGGAAAAACAGTACATGTATCGACAGGAGGCCCTTGAGCTGTTCAAGGGCACCACCAACTTCAACGATTATTTTGGCAGCATGAAAGTCGGCGAAACCCTGCGTCAGCCCGAGCTGGCGAAAACCCTGGAACGCATCGCCAACAAAGGCGCGGACGAGTTCTACAAAGGCGAAACCGCTGATTTGCTGGTCAAGCAGATGGAGCAGGACAAAGGTCTCATCACCAAACAGGACCTGGCCGATTACAAAGCCATCTGGCGCAAACCGCTGCACGTCAACTGGCGTGGCAACACCTTGTACACCGCTCCATTGCCCAGCTCGGGTGGCGTGGCGCTGGCGCAGCTGATCGGTATCAAAGAGCTGCGGGCTGATGACTTCAAAGGCGTCCCGCTCAATTCCGCGAAGTACATCCACCTGCTGGCGGAAATCGAAAAGCGTGTGTTCGCTGATCGTGCGGACTATCTGGGCGATCCGGCTTTCACCCAAGCGCCTGTCGCCGAGTTGACCGACCCCAGCTACCTCGCCAAACGCGCTTACGAGATCAACCCGACAGCGATTTCACCCACCGAAAACGTCAAGCCAGGCCTTGAACCGCATCAGACCACGCATTTTTCCATTGTCGACAAACAGGGCAACGCGGTGAGCAACACCTACACCCTGAACTGGGATTACGGCAGCGGTGTGGTGGTCAAGGGCGCGGGTTTCCTGCTCAACGATGAAATGGACGACTTCAGTTCCAAGCCCGGCGTGGCCAATGCCTTTGGTGTGGTGGGCGGCAGTGCCAACGCCATCGAACCGGGCAAGCGCATGCTGTCGTCCATGAGCCCAAGCCTGGTGACCCGTGACGGGCAAGTGACGCTGGTGCTGGGCACGCCGGGCGGTTCGCGGATTTTTACCTCGATCTTTCAGGTGCTGAACAACATCTACGACTTCAACCTGCCGCTCAAAGAAGCAGTTGGCGCCCAGCGCGTGCATCACCAGTTGCTGCCCAAGGACACTATCTACTTCGACAGCTACGCGCCGCTCACCGGCAAACCTGCCGAGGATTTGAAGGCAATGGGCTACAAGCTGGAAGATCAGGGCTGGGAGATGGGCAACGTGCAAGCGATCAAGGTCGACGGCACCAAGCTGGAAACAGCGTCCGACCCAAGGGGCAGGGGCGTGGGGATGGTGGTGAAGTAGTTGGAAGGCGCTCCTGTGTAGGAGCGAACTTGTTCGCGAGAGCTGCATTCCAGCCGATGAAATTCAGTGGATGCACTGGCCTCCTCGCCAACAAGTTGGCTCCTACAGGATATTCGGAGCCCAGACGGAATTGCGGCTTGATCTGAACCCTGTGGGAGACAGCGTCCGACCCAAGGGGCAGGGGCGTGGGGATGGTGGTGAAGTAGTTGGAAGGCGCTCCTCTGTAGGAGCGAACTTGTTCGCGAGAGCTGCATTCCAGCCGATGAAAATTCAGTGGATGCACTGGCCTCCTCGCCAACAAGTTGGCTCCTACAGGTTCTTCACCCGCAGTGGGAGCGGCGTCATTAACCTTTAATGATGCTCACGGGTCGCGCGGAATTTCACGTCGGCCCAGCGCTCTTCCATCAAGGCCAGGTTGACGCGGGTTGGCGCGAGGTAGGTCAGGTGACCGCCGCCGTCCATTGCCAGGTTTTCCACGGCTTTGACTTCAAATTCTTCGAGCTTCTTCTTGTCGGAGCAATCGATCCAGCGGGCGGAATACACAGTGATGGGCTCATAAGCGCATTCCACTTTGTATTCTTCCTTCAAACGGCTGGCGACCACATCGAACTGCAGCACACCGACGGCGCCGAGGATGATGTCGTTGCTGCGCAGCGGGAAGAACACCTGCGTGGCGCCTTCTTCGGCCAATTGCTGCAAGCCCTGACGCAATTGCTTGGACTTGAGCGGATCCTTCAGGCGCACGCGACGGAACAGTTCCGGGGCGAAGTGCGGGATACCGGTAAAGCCCAGGGCCTCGCCTTCAGTGAAGGTGTCGCCGATCTGGATCGTGCCGTGGTTGTGCAAGCCGATGATGTCGCCAGCGTACGCTTCTTCAAGCATTTCACGCTCGGAGGAGAAGAACGTCAGGGCGTCACCGATTCGCACGTCCTTGCCCAGACGCACATGGCGCATTTTCATGCCCTTGTCGTAACGGCCGGAACAGATACGCATGAACGCGATACGGTCGCGGTGTTTCGGGTCCATGTTCGCCTGGATCTTGAACACGAAGCCGGTGAATTTCTCTTCAACCGGCTCAACGGTGCGCTCGTTGGCAACCCGGGCCAGAGGCTTCGGTGCCCAGTTAACGACAGCGTCGAGCACGTGATCGACACCGAAGTTACCCAGTGCAGTACCGAAGAACACCGGCGTCAGCTGACCGTTGATGAACTCTTCCTGGTTGAATTCATGGCAGGCGCCTTGAACCAGTTCCAGCTGATCAACGAAACGGTCGTACTCGTCGCCCAGGTGAGCGCGGGCTTCGTCCGAATCCAGCTTCTCGATGATGCGCACGTCGGTGCGCTCATGGCCGTGGCCAGCGGTGTAAACAATGATGTAGTCATCGGCCAGGTGATAGACACCCTTGAAGTCGCGGTAGCAACCAATCGGCCAGGTGATCGGCGCCGCCTTGATCTTCAGGACTGCTTCGATCTCGTCCAGCAGCTCGATCGGGTCGCGAATATCGCGGTCGAGCTTGTTGATGAAGCTGACGATCGGCGTATCACGCAGACGGCAGACGTCCATCAGGGCGATGGTCCGTGGCTCGACGCCTTTACCGCCATCGAGCACCATCAGCGCCGAGTCGACGGCGGTCAGGGTGCGATAGGTGTCTTCGGAGAAGTCTTCGTGGCCCGGGGTGTCGAGCAGGTTGATCATGTGATCGCGATACGGGAACTGCATGACCGAGGTGGTAATGGAGATGCCGCGTTGCTTCTCCATTTCCATCCAGTCGGAGGTGGCGTGACGATCGGATTTACGCGACTTCACCGTGCCCGCGACGGAAATGGCCTTGCCCATCAACAGCAGTTTTTCCGTGATGGTGGTTTTACCCGCATCCGGGTGGGAAATAATGGCGAAAGTGCGGCGTTTCGCGACTTCGGCGGCCTGTTGGGTCATGGGAAATCGCCTGGCAGGTGAGTCAAAAAAGGGCGCAGATTATAGCCTAAGTTGGGGTGGAAACCGTACCGTTGAGTAGATGCGCAATGGCCAAATAGCATCTTTCGTGGGAACCTTTCAGATCGTGGAGACGTCCATTCCCCCGTCAAGGCCAGTAAAACGGCCAACGTCAGGGGCTGAATCATCAGCATGTTGGCTTGACGAAGCTGCGCTAATGGCTTGTGTTTTCGCCGAGGGCAACCTCAATGGCGACCCACCCGCTGCTCTTCGCGAACGTTATTCCTGGTCACCTGCAAGGGTCGGTCACGGCAACGCGTTCGCCGACTGAAATAAGGAGTCCGCCTGTGGCTAATCGCTATGGCAAGGGGCTGATTGGAGGTGCGGTGGTTATCGCACTCCTGGCCCTGCTGATCCACTGGATCGGCATCAGTACTATCAAGCAATACCAGGATGACCTGCTGTTCTATCTGCAAGCTCACCTGATTCTGGTTCTGGTTTCAATGTTGGCGGCCCTTGTGGTCGGGATCCCGGCGGGCATTGCCCTCAGCCGACCAAGCATGGTTGGCCGCGCCGAACGTTTCATGCAGATCTTCAACATTGGCAACACCGTTCCACCTCTCGCCGTTCTGGCCATTGCCCTCGGAGTTCTCGGGATCGGCAGTGGGCCTGCCATCTTCGCTCTGTTCCTGGCCTCGCTGTTGCCCATCGTGCGCAACACCTACGAAGGCCTGAAAAACGTTCAGGGCTCTCTCAAGGAAGCAGCCACCGGCATCGGCATGACCCCGCGTCAGGTGCTGTGGCGGGTGGAATTGCCCAACGCCGTGCCGATCATTGTCGGCGGTGTGCGGGTTGCACTGGCGATCAACGTCGGTACCGCGCCGCTGGCCTTCCTGATCGGCGCCAACAGCCTCGGCAGCCTGATCTTCCCCGGCATTGCCTTGAACAATCAGCCGCAACTGGTCCTCGGTGCCGCATGTACCGCGCTCTTGGCCTTGCTGCTTGATGGTCTGGTGACACTCGCCAGTCGTACCTGGCTGGAACGTGGCCTGACTCGTTGAGCGAAGGAAACCCAATGAAAAAATTATGCTTGTTTCTAGGCTTTGCCTTGCTGTTCCCGGCATTTGCCCAAGCCGCGGATAAACCCGTGCTGCGCATTGGCGCCCGGGTGTTTACCGAGCAGACCATGCTCGCTGAACTCACCGCGCAATACCTGCGTACCAAAAACTACGACGTGCAAATCACCGGCGGTCTGGGCAGTAACCTGGCCCGTAGCGCACAGGAAAGCGGTCAGCTGGACTTGCTGTGGGAATACACCGGCGTTTCGCTGGTTGCCTATAACCACATCGACGAAAAACTCGACAGCGCGCAAACCTACGCCCGTGTGAAAGAAGTCGACGCCAAGAAAGGCCTGGTCTGGCTTTCTCCGTCGAAATTCAACAACACCTACGCTTTGGCGCTGCCGCAGAAAGTGGCGGACAAATACCCGCAGGTCAACACCATGACCGACCTGACCAAAGTCCTCAAAGACGAAGCCAAAGAGGGTCATGTCGTAGCGCTGGACACCGAGTTCGCCAACCGCTCCGACGGTCTGATCGGCATGGTCAAGCATTACGACATGAATCTCGGTCGTGAGAACACTCGCCAGATGGACGCCGGCCTGGTCTACACCGCGCTGCGTAACGGCCAGGTGTTTGCCGGGCTCGTCTACACCACCGACGGGCGCTTGAACGCTTTCAAACTCAAAGTACTGGAAGACGACAAGCACTACTTCCCGGACTACACCGCCGCTCCGGTAATCCGTCAGGAGTATCTGGACAAGCACCCGGACATCGCCACGTTGCTCAAGCCGCTGGCTGATCTGCTGGACAACCAGACCATGATCGACCTCAACGCCCGCATCGACGTTGGCCATGAAAGCCCATCCAAAGTCGCCGCAGAGTTCCTGCAGCAACACCCACTCAACTAAAGGAAGGAGACGATATGAGTATTTTTAGCGCCTTCTCCCATCTGGACTGGGCACAGGTCATTCACCTGACCTGGCAGCACATCACCCTGGTCGGCATTGCCGTGACACTGGCGATTCTGGTCGGCGTCCCGTTGGGCGTGCTGATGACCCGCTTCCCGACGCTCGCAGGCCCACTGCAAGCCAGCGCCACCGTGCTGCTGACCGTGCCGTCGATTGCGTTGTTCGGCCTGCTGTTACCGTTCTACTCCAAGTTCGGCCAGGGCCTGGGCCCGATGCCGGCGATCACCGCAGTGTTTCTCTATTCGCTGCTGCCGATCATGCGCAACACCTACCTGGCGTTGACCGGCGTCGAACCGGGTATCCGCGAAGCCGCCAAAGGCATCGGCATGACCTTCGGCCAGCGCCTGCGCATGGTTGAACTGCCAATCGCCGTGCCGGTGATCCTCGCTGGCGTGCGCACTGCCGTGGTGATGAACATCGGCGTCATGACCATCGCTGCCACCATCGGCGCGGGCGGTCTGGGTGTACTTATTCTTGCTTCAATCAGCCGCAGCGATATGTCGATGCTGATCGTCGGCGCGGTACTGGTCAGTATTCTGGCCATCATCGCTGACCTTCTCCTGCAATGGCTGCAACGTGCGCTGACTCCAAAAGGATTACTGAAATGATCGAACTCCAGAACCTCACCAAGACCTTCCAAAGCAACGGCAAAGAAGTGAAGGCTGTCGATTCGGTCAGCCTCACCGTCAACGAAGGCGAAATCTGCGTCTTCCTCGGCCCGTCGGGTTGCGGCAAGTCCACCACCCTGAAAATGATCAACCGTCTGATCATGCCGACCTCCGGCAAAGTATTGATCAACGGCGAAGACACCACTGGCCTGGACGAAGTGACCCTGCGTCGCAACATCGGCTACGTGATTCAGCAGATCGGCCTGTTCCCGAACATGACCATCGAAGAAAACATCGTGGTCGTGCCCAAGCTGCTGGGCTGGGACGCCAAGCGTTGCCACGACCGTGCTCGTGAACTGATGAGCATGATCAAGCTGGAACCCAAGCAGTACCTGCATCGCTACCCGCGTGAACTGTCCGGTGGCCAGCAACAGCGGATCGGAGTGATCCGTGCCTTGGCCGCTGATGCGCCATTGCTGCTGATGGACGAGCCGTTCGGTGCGGTCGACCCGATCAACCGCGAGATGATCCAGAACGAATTCTTCGAGATGCAGCGCGCGCTGAACAAGACCGTGATCATGGTCAGCCACGACATCGACGAAGCCATCAAACTGGGCGACAAAATCGCGATCTTCCGCGCAGGCAAGCTGCTGCAGATCGACCACCCGGACACCTTGCTGGCACACCCGGCAGACGAGTTCGTATCGAGCTTCGTCGGTCAGGACAGCACCCTCAAGCGCCTGCTGCTGGTCAAGGCCGAAGACGCCGCCGACAACGCGCCATCGGTCAGCCCGGAAACCCCGGTCGCCGACGCCCTGGACCTGATGGACGAAAACGACCGTCGCTACATCGTTGTCACCGATGCCGAGAACAAGGCCATGGGTTACGTGCGTCGTCGCGACCTGCATCGCCAGAGCGGCACCTGCCTGCCGTTCCTGCGTCAGTTCAACGCCACAGCGGCCTACGACGAACACTTGCGCATCCTGCTGTCGCGCATGTACGAGTTCAACCGCTCATGGCTGCCGGTGCTGGATGCCGAGAACGTGTTCCTGGGTGAAGTGACACAGGAATCCATCGCTGAATACCTCAGCTCCGGCCGTTCCCGTGGCGGCAAGACGAGCATTGTTTCGCCGGCTGAGATTGCGGCTGAAGCCCAGGCTTGATCGAAATGAGGGCCCGCGCTGCAATGGCGCGGGCTCTCTCTGCGATTGATATTGTCTGGTTTCGTCATGGCGGCTACCTCTTTAACGGATGCATTTCAACTGTCAAAACTACCAGTAGACAGTCGCTCGGCGTCGTCATAGCCTCAGTGTTGCCGGGCAGTAGTCTATGTAGTTAGTGCCTTGGTTCCCCTTCTTTAATTGATTGAAAAGACGAGGTGGACAATGAGCAGGCTAACTGCGAAACAGCTGGAGCGAACGCGCGAAGACTTTGATCGGTATGACACCGATCGCGATAAGAAAGTAACGGTCGCAGAATTTAAGGCTGTTGTTGAGGACTTCCTTACGCCTGAAGACCTCACGAAATTGCTTTCTGAAGTCAATCCAGACAACAACGGTGAAATCAGTTGGGAAGAATTTCTTGCTGATTACGAAAAAGATCTGGACGCTTAAGAGATGCGTCTGGATCTCAGCCTTTACACTGTCTGTATCTCTTGAGTTCGGGGCGTTCCCGTGGCGGTCAGACGAGTATTGTTTCGTCGGCCGAGATTGCGGCCGAAGCGGCTAGCTAACCCTGCCGCAATTGTTGTAGGAGCCAACTTGTTGGCGAGGCGGTATAGCAGGCGATATTGATTTTTTACCTGCACCGATGCCTCGCGAACAAGTTCGCTCCTACAGGGTGGGCGGTGTCCTTGTGGGAGCGAATTCATTCGCGAAGGGGCCATTAATCCGCGAGTTATTTATCGCTTGGAAGACAGCCTTCGCAAGCAAGCTTGCTCCCACAGATTCTGTGTCGTACTTAAGCCACAGGTTCAGGCTCCGCTCGTTAACGAGGATTACACCTCTGGCTCCACGAAGTCAGTGTTGATCACCGTCTATCCTAACGCTTCAATACTTTCTGCTGGCGGGGTGCGAACTAACTCGGGCTTCTTCTAGGCGCAGACGGCTTGGATCGTAGTGTTTTGGTTTAAACATTGTTGATGTTATTGCGACTGCTTAAGTGTGCAATTACTTGTAGGAGCTGCCGAAGGCTGCGAATAGCGGAGTGTCAGATACAGTGCTTTCGCAGCCTTCGGCAGCTCCTACAGGGAGTTGGCGATTATCGAGCTTCAATGGAGGACAAAGATCGCTCAATCAGGCCCTGGGCCATTTCTACAAGATGCATCACCGAGCAGGCGAGGTCGCGTTTCTGGCCTGTGAGGTGGTCGCTGGTTTCGTAGGCGGTGGCGGCTGCGCAACGCAGCAGGTCGTTGGCGCGCAGGAGGTCTTGTTCGAGGTTTGGTGTGGTCATGGTGTTTCCCTTTTTGGTTGAAGCCACCTCTGTCGCTCTCACGCGAAAGTGGGTGGCAGCTAGGTACAGGGTGAGAGACCGGACAAAGGGAAAACCGGCCAGACCGAAGTCTGCCTGCACATAGCTGCCATAACTGATTGGCAAGCTGATGCGCCCCTTGTCACAACCAGGGCTCTCACACCCGACCACCGATGCGTCGGTAGCGGGGCGCAATCTAGTGGCCGAATCGGGCAGGCGCAAGGGGTTGGAATCTTCTCGGAAAAGTCCTTCAAGAGATACAGATCTGCCCTTCGGATTGGTGACAAATGTTGTGTAAGAAAACGCCAAACCCGTGGGAGCGAATTCCTTCGCGAAGGGGCCGGTCCATTCGACGCAGGTTCATCGGGTGTAACACCGTCTTTGCGAATGAATTCGCTCCCACAGGGAAAACGGAAAACCCCTACAAGACCGGGAAATTTACATCCTGTTCGTTTTGATACAAAGTTTTTCAGCAACTGAGAACCATTAGTATTTACATGTCGTTTCTCAGCCACTAGCATGCGCGGCACATGCGTACATGTCTGGCAGGCGGTTCTTCGGCATTTTCAGATCAGTCCTACAGAGTGCGTGTCTTCATCTCATATACGGAATCCGATGATGTCCCGTCCTGCTCTAAATGCGCTGACCATTGCGCTTACGCTTGGCTTTTCTGCCTCGATTCTGGCCGCTCCTGTCCGCGTTGATCTGCCTGCTCAGCCTTTGGGCAAGTCCCTGGCGCAGTTTGGTCAGATCAGCGGCCTGAAGGTCATGTTTGATCCGCAAGCAGTTGCGGGCAAACAGGCGCCCACCGTTCGTGGCGACCTGGAACCTGCGCAAGCCTTGCAGCGTTTACTGGCAGGCAGCGGCTTGACCGCCAGCGTTGACGGTAACTCCGCCCGTGTTGCGGCCCCGGCTCAGGCGGGCTCCATTGCGCTGGACGGCATCAACATCAATGCTGACACCGGCATTGCAGGCGCAGCGACCACCGAAGGCACCAACTCCTACACCACCGGCTCCATGAACACGGCGACCAAGCTGCCGTTGTCGATCCGTGAAACGCCCCAGTCGGTGAGCGTTGTGACGCGTCAGCGTATCGAAGACCAGGGCATGAACGACCTCAACGATGTCGTCAAATATGCGCCAGGCGTAACGCTGCGCAAATTCGGCCAGGACCGTCAGGCATTCGATGCTCGTGGCTTCACCATCGACAACATCATGTACGACGGCCTGCCCACCAGCGTAGGCACCTTCACCCAAGACACCCTGGCCGAGGCTGATCTGGCCATGTATGACCGCGTGGAAGTCGTGCGCGGCGCAACCGGCCTGATGACCGGTGCCGGTAGCCCGTCCGCGACCCTGAACCTGGTGCGCAAGCGTCCGACCGCGACCCCGCAGGTCAGCGTGACCACCAGTGCCGGTAGCTGGGACCGTTATCGCACCGAAGTGGATGCATCCAACAAGCTCAATGAGTCAGGCACGCTGCGTGGCCGTGTTGTCGCGGCTTATCAGGACGGCAACAGCTTCGTCGATGAGCGCGACAAACAGCGTCAGACCTTTTACGGGATTCTCGAAGCTGACCTGAGCGACGCCACCACCTGGACTATCGGCGCTTCGAAGCAGACCGACGACGCGACCTCTGACTGGGGCAGCCTGCCGTCCGGTCCAAACGGCGAGAACCTGCACCTGTCGCGCTCGACCTTCCTGAGCAACGACTGGGCCTACTGGGATCGCGAAACCGTCAGCCTGTTCACCGACGTGACCCACCGTTTCAATAACGGCTGGACTGGCAAAGTCTCGGCCTCGCGTATGTGGGCCGAGTCCAATACCTTTTCAAGCTATCTGAACGCTGGCGGGCCGACGGGCTTCACCCAGTCCACAGGTCAATACGACACCAAGGATGTGCAGAGCAACCTCGATGGCTCGCTGTCCGGCCCGTTCCAGCTGTTTGGTCGTGAACACGATCTGGCCATCGGTGTGAGCCGTCGTCAGGAGAAATTCAACCAGCAAGGCGGTTACTGGCTGGCTGCGACGCCTGTGGATATCTTCAACTTCGACCCGGGCGTCATCGCCAAGCCGTCGCTGTCGGACCGCAACCCGTACCAGAGCAAGAACACCGCGACTGAAGAGGGTGTTTACGCCGTAGCGCGTTTCAACCCGATCGATCCGCTGCACGTGATCATCGGTAGCCGCGTGAGCTGGTACGACTACGACAACCAGAGCGGTAACGGCGACTACAAAGTCACTCAGGAAGTGACGCCATATGCCGGCATCATTTACGACCTGAACGACACTTACTCGGTCTATGCCAGCTACACGGAAATCTTCAAGCCCCAGAGCCAGCAGGATGCGGGCGGTTCGGTGCTGGACCCAATGACCGGGGAAAGCTATGAAATCGGCCTGAAGGGCGAATACTTCGATGGCGCGCTGAACGCTTCCGTCGCGCTGTTCGACATGACCCAGGAAAACCGCGCCTACCTGCTTGAGAATCAGAGCACGGCCAATTGCCCGACGTATCCAGCCACCAGCTGCTATGGCGCTGCAGGCGAAGTGCGCAGCCGTGGTATCGACACCGAGATCAGCGGTTCGCTGACGCCGAACTGGCAGTTCTCGGCCGCTTATACCTATGTCATGAGCCAATACGTCAAAGACGCGGTAGCGCGTAACGAAGGCCGCCTGTTTGCACCCGATCAGCCTAAGCACTTGTTCAAGTCCGCCACCAGCTACACGCTGCCGGGCAACCTGAGCAAATGGCGTGTGGGTGCCGACATCCTGGCGCAGAGCGAAACCTTCAAGCGGGTCGGCACGGGCTTTTCGACTCAAGACGAATACGCCGTGGTTGGCCTGATGGCGGGCTACAAGTTCGACGAGCACTGGGATGGGCGTGTCAACTTCAACAACGTGTTCGACACCAAATACTGGCAGGGCATCCCGAACAGTTCGGGTACCGGTGTCTACGGCGACCCACGCAACGTGATGTTCTCGGTGAAGTGGACGTTGTGATCTCGCCAAACCTGAGCGACCGGGGTGGCGCTCCACTTGTTCGCGACGTGTCGTAGCTGACACACCGCCTCGCCAACAAGTTGGCTCCTACAAAAAGGCGCACGGCCATTATGCCGCTGTAACCCAAAACACCCTGCCCGGCGCAGGGTGTTTTTGTATCCGCCTTTCGGTGAAATCTGCCATCTGAGGAACATCAGGCTGTCATGTGGGTCGGTTACTACAGTGGTTAAAAGGGGCGCAGGGTGTTGTCCCGGCAGAAACGTGCGCAAAGGCGACATTTTTTGTTGATTCCCCGGCCCTCAGGTCCTAAAGTTCGCGCCGAACGTCCAAGCTGGAAACGATCCATCCGGCTCAAGTACTGACGACGAGACAGCAAGGCCATAAGGAAGGCGGTGTATCGCATCCCTATGGTCTTTTTGCTTTCGGCGGACATGCCTTGGGAAGTAGGCGAACCAAAGTGGGGATACACACGGAGGACGTTCACAGAGGGAATGCCACGGCACGCCCTTGCACCCATTGATCAAATGCAGTTTGCCACCAGGAGTCCCAGCATGCCGATTCAAGTCGAAGACTATTTCCAGCGCGACACCTTCAACAAAATGAAGGCGTTTGCCGACAAGCAAGAAACCCCATTCGTGGTTATCGACACGGCGATGATCAGCCAGGCCTACGATGACCTGCGCGCCGGCTTCGAATTCGCCAAGGTTTACTACGCCGTCAAAGCCAACCCGGCGGTTGAAATCATCGACCTGCTCAAAGACAAAGGCTCGAGCTTCGACATCGCCTCGATCTACGAGCTGGACAAGGTCATGGACCGTGGCGTCAGCCCTGATCGCATCAGCTACGGCAACACCATCAAGAAATCCAAGGACATCCGCTACTTCTACGAGAAGGGCGTGCGCCTGT
>Ga0247734_1000029_pt1 | contig 136890 bp, 123 predicted proteins | sample UWRJL103311B2_FD_180933 | JGI IMG/M metagenome (GOLD analysis project Ga0247734, IMG submission 180933) | Plant litter microbial communities from Arlington Agricultural Research Station in Wisconsin, United States - UWRJ-L103-311B-2 | ecosystem: Environmental > Terrestrial > Plant litter >...
CGAATGCGGCCCAGACCAAGCCTCGCCAAGGTTTGTGCGCGCCGCATTGCCGCTTCTGCCGAAGGCGTAGGAGCGCAGCTTGCTCGCGATCTGGCGCGCAGCGGCAGCAAAACCTGCGCACGCGGTGTGTCTGATGAAGCTAACTTCTCGGTATGCCTGACACCGCATGCTCAGCCTCGTCCGAATGCGGCCCAGACCAAGCCTCGCCAAGGTTTGTGCACGCTGCGATGCCGCTTCTGCCGAAGGCGTAGGAGCGCAGCTTGCTCGCAATCTGGCGCGCAGCGGCAGCCAAACCTGCGCACGCGGTGTGTCTGATGAAGCTCACTCCTCGGTATGCCTGACACACCGCATGCTCAGCTTCGCGGGCAAGCCTCGCTCCAACACGTTTGTGCGCGCCGCATTGCCGCTTCTGCCGAAGGCGTAGGAGCGCAGCTTGCTCGCGATCTGGCGCGCAGCGGCAGCAAAACCTGCGCACGCGGTGTGTCTGATGAACTGAGAGAGTTTGGGTTCAGGCTGCGCAGCCCATCGCGACCGTCGTAACCTGGGATTGCACCTCACGCTCCGCGCAGACGCGGCCTGTCAGTTTGCTGGCTTTCTCGGCTTGATTCGCGCAGTCGGCTCAGCCACCAAGGGGTCATCGGGCCAGTAGTGCTTGGGATAGCGCCCTTTCAAGTCCTTCTTCACTTCGGCGTAGGTACTGCGCCAGAAGTTGGCCAGATCCTGCGTCACCTGCACCGGACGCCGAGCCGGGGACAGTAGATGCAGCTTGACGATCTGCCGGCCGTTGGCGATGCGCGGGGTGTCGGCCAGGCCAAACAACTCCTGCAGACGCACCGCCAGAATCGGTGGATGCTCGCTGTAGTCCAGGCGGATCGATGACCCGGATGGCACGCTCAGATGATGGGGCGCCAGCTCGTCCAAACGCTGGGGCAATGGCCACGGCAACAGGTTATGCAGAATGGAAGACAGGTCCAGATTGCCGAAGTGGCTCAGCCGAGACACCTTGCCCAGATACGGCAACAGCCAATCTTCCAGACTACCGAGCAACGCCTCGTTACTGACGTCGGGCCATTCGCTGCTGTCCTGTCTGTTCAGATCTAGCTGACGCAGCAACCCTACCCGCGCCTGCCACTGACGCAGTTCCGGCGTCCACGGCAACAGCTCCAGCCCCTTGCGCCGCACCAGCGCCAGCAACGCATGACCTCGCGCCGAGTCGTCCAGCCCGGTCAACGGCTCGCGACTGACAATCAGCTCCCCGACCTTGCGCTGACGTTCTGCACGAAACACGCCCTCGCGCTCATCCCAGTCCAAGTGATCGACTTGCGTCATCTGCTCTTTCAAGACCGAATCGAACAACGCAGGGTCGAACTCAGCCGCCAGATATATCCGCTCCTCACGCTGGCCCTGACGACTGCCCAGATCCGCCACAACCAGCCACGGCTGTTTCATCAACGCATCGGCTTCGGCGAACAACGCAGCTCGCCCGTTAGCCAGACGATATTCCGCGCCGCCCGCGCGACGTTGTTGAGCGACACGGTCCGGATACGCCAGCGCCAGCAACGCGCCGAGCCAACACGGGTGATCGGGATCTGCAACCGGGTTGGTTACCCCGCCACGCAAATACCCTTGGTACTGCCGCGCCAGCTGCCTGGCGCGCTGCACCCCGCCTTGAGCACCACGGGCTGCACGTTCGGTCCCGGCCAGCAGGGTCAGCCGGCTGTAGAGATCGGCACCCGCGCCGCGCAGAATATCGCGCTCGCCCAGCAAAGCCGCGACGTCGCACGCTAACGCGCCCAGACCCAACGCCTGCCCGCGCAACAGCAGATGGGCAATACGCGGATGGGCCGGAACTTCGGCCATGGCCTGGCCATGGGGTGTGAGCTTCCAGTCTTCACCGGGCTTACGAACCAAGGCGCCCAAACGCCCGAGCAAATCCTGGGCCTGGGCATAGGCGGCAGCGGGCGGCACGTCGAGCCAGACCAGCTGCGCAGGCTCAACGCCCCAGCGCGCCAGCTGCAAACCCAACCCGGCGAGATCGGCCTGCAGAATCTCGGCAGTACCGTACGCCGCCAACTGCTCGTGCTGACTTTCGGACCACAAGCGATAACACACGCCCGGTTCCAGTCGCCCTGCCCGACCGGCGCGCTGGGTAGCACTGGCACGGGAGATGCGCTGTGTGTCCAGCCGTGTCATGCCGCTGCCGGGATCGAAACGCGGCACCCGGGCCAACCCCGCATCGACCACCACGCGCACGCCGTCGATGGTGATGCTCGTTTCGGCGATGTTGGTCGCCATCACCACTTTGCGGGTGCCCTTGGGTGCCGGCTCGATGGCGGCGCGTTGGGCATTGAGTTCCAGTTCGCCATGCAACGGGCAGAGCAGAATGTCTTTGCGCTCCCCCAGCGCATCGGCCAGTTGCTGATTGACCCGGCGAATCTCCGCTTGCCCCGGCAAGAACACCAGCACGCTACCGGTCTGACTGCCCAGCGCGTCGAGCACGGTCTGCACCACGCGCGGCTCAATGAATTCACCTGCCTGGAAAGGCCGCCCCCAGTGCGTCGTCACCGGGAACATCCGTCCATCGCTGCGGATCACAGGCGCGTCGTCCAGCAGCGCCGACAGACGCTCGCCTTCCAGCGTGGCCGACATCAGCAGTATTTTCAGTGGCAGCTCATCGCGAAACAGCGTGCGGCCGTTGAGGCTCAACGCCAGCGCCAGATCAGCATCCAGACTGCGTTCATGGAACTCGTCAAAAATTACCAGGCCCACTCCGTCCAGCGCCGGATCGTCCTGTAAACGCCGGGTGAGGATGCCTTCGGTCACCACTTCGATGCGGGTATTGGGCCCCACTTTGCTGTCCAGCCGGATGCGATAGCCCACGGTTTCACCGACCTTCTCCCCCAGTTCCGAGGCCAGCCGTTCTGCCGCTGCCCGAGCCGCCAGGCGTCGTGGTTCGAGCATCAGAATGGTTTGCCCCGCCAGCCACGGCTCATTGAGCAACGCCAGCGGCACGCGGGTGGTCTTACCCGCACCGGGCGGCGCTTCGAGCACGGTTTCATGGCGCTGGGCGAGGGCTTCGCGCAGGGCGGGCAGGACAGCATCGATTGGCAGAGAAATCATGGGGGCTCCAGAACAGGCCGCCGATTATACGGTGCCGGTCATGGCTTTGTCGGTCGCCGCTGCGAACCGTCTTCACACTCCGATAGTCTTAGTGATTAGGCATTTGCCTTGTATAGTTGCGGCTTTTCTCCGAGGAGACATTCATGCGCATTTCTTCACGTTTGATCGGCGGCGTGGTCGTCGCCACCCTGCTCACTCAACTCACCGCCTGCGGCAGCATTTTTTACCCCGAACGTCGTGGGCAGATTCAAGGCAACGGCAAGATCGACCCGCCGATTGCCTTGCTCGATGCCGTCGGCCTGCTGTTCTACATCATCCCCGGCGTGATCGCGTTTGCCGTCGACTTCGCCACCGGCGCGATTTACCTGCCCGACAGCAAGCATGCGCAGATCGACCCAGAGAAACTGCAGCCCGCCGTGCGCACCGATGGCAGCATCGACAACGCCAAACTGCAGGCCATCATTCAGACCGAGCTGGGCCGCAACCTGCCGCTGGACGATCCACGGCTGATCCAGCACAAAGGCAGCGCCGAGCAATTGGCAAGTCTGGGCATTATCCCGGCCGCCTGATGTCAACACCGACTTGCAACACTGTCCCGATTTGAAGGAAGCCCCATGATCGCCAGCTCCGAACACGTCCGATTGCTGCGCCTGGCAACGCGGGCCTCGCTGGTGGTGGCCAGCACGTTGATCGTCGCCAAGGCCATCGCCTGGTGGCTGAGCGGCTCGGTCAGTTTGCTGGCGGGACTGACCGACTCGATGCTGGACGGCGCGGCGTCGTTCCTCAATCTGCTGGCCGTGCATTACGCGCTGCGCCCTGCCGACGAAGATCACCGCTACGGACACGGCAAGGCCGAAGCGCTGTCGGGCATGGCCCAGGCGTTGTTCATTGCGGTCAGTGCGTTTTTGATTGGCTATCAGGCCATCGAGCGCATCCTGCATCCGGAACCGGTCGGCGCGCCGGGATTGGGCATTGCGGTGATGGTGCTGTCGATTGCGCTCACCGTTGCGCTGCTGATGTTGCAGCACAAAGTGGTCAAAGAGACTGGCTCTGCCGCCATTCGCGCCGACTCCTTGCACTACCGCTCCGACCTGCTGCTGAACATCAGCATTCTGGTGGCGCTGGGGATGGCGTACGTGGGGTACGCGCAGCTGGACGCATGGTTCGGGCTGGCTATCGCGGTCTACATCTTGTGGAGCGCGATTACGATCGCCCGTGAAACGGTGTCGGTACTGATGGACGCCGAGCTACCGGTGGACGTCAGTGCGCGCATGCTGCAACTGGCCGAAAGCGTGCCTGGCGTGCTGGGCGCGCACGACTTGCGCACCCGGATCTCCGGCAACCACTGGTTCGTGCAATTGCACCTGGAGCTGCCGGGGTCGTTGACGCTATCGGCGGCGCACACGCTGTGCGACGCCGTTGAGCATGCGATCAACCTGGAGTTCCCTCGGGCCGAAGTGCTGGTGCACGCCGACCCTCAGGAAGTCGTCAATCGCGCGGTGGTCTAAGCCTTAATTGACGCTGTATCCGCGACCCACCAGACACCCTGCCATCGCTTGCTGATAAACGCCCAGCACCTCGGGCGCCGGCGCGTAAGTGGCAGTCGAGGGGTTGAAGTTGCTCTGGGACACCGCGTAGTTAAAGCAATCGTAGCGGTCCTGCTGGACCTGCTCCGGGCCCTGACCATTGGCCGGGTACGCCGCGATGTCGTAGGGATCGCCCTGCTGCTGTTGCTGCTGTGGCGGTGGCGGCTGGTTGGGAGCATAAACCGGCTCCACATTCGCCGGCGGCTGGGCCACGACGTATTCCTGGGTGTTCTGCTCGTAGGTGTAATAGGTCCCGGCAGCGAGGAAAAACAGCGCGCTGCCCAGCCACACTTGCTGCGCGTAATCAGGCAGTTGTCGGACGCGAACGCCGCGCGGCGGCTCCACCACGATGTAGCGCGGACCTTGCGGGCGATACCAGTAGCCGCCTGAATAGAAATAATCCTGACCACGGTACGGCACCCGCGAGTAGCCGCCGGGGATTCGGTCTATCTGATAGCCAGGGCTATAACGCGGGCCCGAGCCCCAACCATTGCCGTGACCATTGTCCGGGCGACGATCATTGCCGCCGCGCCAGGATTGATTCTGGTTCCCACGGGGGATGTCTTCGTAAAAGCCTTGGCGCGGCTGCTGAGTCTGGCGCGTTTCATTGGGTCTTGGCTGGATCGACAGGTTGCCCTGACGCTCTTGCAGCTGGCGCTGTTGCAACTGTCGGTCCTGGGATTGTTGCTGCTGTTGCTGCTGTTGCTCGCGACGCTGTTGCTGTTGACGGTCTTGCTGCTGCTCCTGCTGCTGGCGCTGCTGCTGGCGCTCTTGCTGTTCGCGCTCCTGGCCGGAGCGTTGCAGTGTCTGCTGTTCAGCGCGTCGCTGTTGATTCTGCTGCTGCAGCTCTTGGCGCTGCTGTACATTCTGCTGCTGTTGCTGCTGGCGTTGTTGAGCCTGCTGCTGTTGCACCTGTTGGCGCTGCTGGTTTTGCTGTTGCTGGTTTTGCTGTTGCTGCTGTTGCTGTCCCGGGTTGGGGTTGCCACGGTTGGAATCGCGTGGACCGTTATCATCGGCCAGACCTTGCGCGCTGATGCTCAACGACAACAGGCTGACACCTGCCAAAAGCCAGATGCGCGTATTCATGCTTTCCTCACTGCGGCGCGGATACCTGATGATAGGACTGCATTCTCGGTGCGCCGTTCGCGGCACTCTATCAGCGAATCTGTGCGGATCGAACTGTAGGAGCAACGGCGTCTGGCAAAAGGGCCTGTGGGAGGGAGCTTGCTCGGATTCGATACTCTTCATCCAGATGCAGTGAATGTTCCGACCTCATCGCGAGCAAGCTCCCTACCACGGTGATTTATCAACGTCTTCGCGGACAAGCCTCGCTTCAACGGGATTGCCTTGCTTCAAAATCCGCCCATAAAAAAAGAGGGCCATCTGGCCCCCTCTCGGGAATATCGTCCTGGCTCGACGCTTTTGACGCCGGCTCACCTCGCATCGTCTTCTGGACGGTGCGTAGCCCGGGGGCCTGCCCAACCCTGTTGGGTTGGCGGCCGCAGCTAACCTGATTCGGAGAGCCGCGCTGGACGCTATGTCCGGGCAGTGATTCTGTTAAAAAGAATAGGCCTGGGCGCAGGGAGAAGGATTGCGAAGATTGCTGACAAAAACGTCACTTGCGCAATTTTTTACTTCAGATTCATAATCCGGCGCAATCCAACTCATAAAGGGGCAATTCGTGAGCAAGCTCGATAGGTATGACCTGAGTATTTTGGCGGAGCTGCAGCGCGATGCTCGTATTTCCAATCAGGAACTGGCTGAACGCATCGGCCTGTCGCCTTCACCTTGCTCACGGCGGGTCAAGCAGCTGGAAGACGACGGCTATATCGTCGGGCAAGTTGCCCTGCTGGACCGCAAAAAGCTGGGTCTGAGCCTGACGGCCTATGTGTTGATCGGCATGGACCGCCACACGCCCGACCGCTTCGAGCACTTCGAACAGCAGATCCGCACGCTGCCTCAGGTGCTCGAATGCAGTCTTGTGACCGGGGTCGATGCCGACTATCAGCTCAAGGTCGTGGTGCCGGACATGGACCACTATCAGAAATTTTTGCTTGGTCACCTGACGCGCATCGACGGCGTGACCAGCGTGCGCTCAAGTTTTGTACTCAATCAGGTATTGGCCAGCACCGAGCTGCCGCTGGTTCACCTGCGCGGCCAGGCAGCCAAGGTCGACTGACAACAGGAGCGAGTGCGATGGATCCGGCCGTTTTCGAAGAATGGATGATGACGATTCTGGTGACCATTCTGGTCGGTTTCATGGCCTTTATCGTTTGGGACCTGGCGAAAAAATCCAAGGCCGGGCGCTTCGGCACGATCATATTGTTCAGCGTGCTGGGGTTGGGCGTGCTGGCGTTTGTGATCAAAGAGGTGGTGATTGCTTACATTGAACAAGCCAATTAGGTCCAACGCCCACAATCCGTTGTAGGAGCTGCCGAAGGCTGCGATCAGAGTCTGTCAGACAAATCGCATCGCAGCCTTCGGCAGCTCCTACAGGCGCCCGGCCTATGTTTCACAGCTTCGCGGGCACTTCCCGCCACTGCCCCTGATCCAGCCCTTCAATCGTCCAGTCGCCAATCCGTACCCGCACCAGCCGCAAGGTCGGCAGACCCACCGCCGCGGTCATGCGTCGCACCTGGCGATTGCGCCCTTCTTTGATGACCAGCTCCAGCCAGCTGGTCGGCACGCTTTTGCGAAACCGCACCGGCGGATTGCGTGGCCACAAGTCGGGCTCGTCCAGTTGCCGGGCCTGAGCGGGCAAGGTCGGGCCGTCATTCAGTTGAACGCCATCCCTTAACTGCTGCAATTGCTCAGCGGTGGGCTCGCCCTCGACCTGCACCCAATAGGTCTTGGCCAGTTTGTGCCTGGGGTCGGCGATCCGCGCTTGCAGCTGGCCGTCGTTGGTCAATAGCAGCAGCCCTTCGCTGTCGCGATCAAGGCGCCCGGCGGGGTAAATGCCGGGGATCTCGATGAAGTCCTTGAGCGTTGCGCGACCTTCGCCATCACTGAATTGCGTCAGCACATCGAACGGCTTGTTGAACAGAATCAATCGAGGCTCGGCGGGGGGTGCCTTGGCGACACGACGCGGTACGCCCGAACGGTCAGGCGCAGGGCGACGGGAAACGGGGCGTTGGGTACGGGACATACGAACTCGAAACACGGAAACAGAAAGGGCCACTTTAGTGGCCCTTTGCATAAATGCCTAACGAATCAACGGAACGGAGGTTCGTCGAAGCTGCGCAGTTTGCGCGAGTGCAGCGAGTTGAGCTGCGTGCGCAACAGATCAAGGGCGGCGATGCCGATCTTCAAGTGCTGTGTGACTGCGCGTTCATAGAAGGCGTTGGCCGAACCCGGCAGCTTGATTTCGCTGTGCAGCGGTTTGTCCGACACGCAGAGCAGCGTCCCGTAAGGCACACGCAAGCGATAACCCTGGGCGGCGATGGTGCCGCTTTCCATGTCCACCGCCACAGCGCGAGACAGGTTGATCAACGGGCGCTCCTGAGCCCAACGCAGTTCCCAGTTGCGGTCGTCGTAGGTCAGGACGGTGCCGGTGCGCAGGCGTTTTTTCAGGTCTTCGCCGCGCTCGCCGGTGATCTGCGCTGCCGACTCCTGCAACGCCAACTGCACTTCTGCCAGCGCCGGGATCGGAATGTTCGGCGGCAGTACCCGATCAAGGATGCCGTCGCGGCGCATGTAGGCGTGGGCCAGCACGTAATCGCCGATGGTCTGGGACTGACGCAAGCCACCGCAATGGCCGATCATCAGCCAGCAATGCGGACGCAGCACAGCCAGATGGTCGGTGATGTTCTTGGCGTTGGACGGACCGACGCCAATGTTGACCAGGGTCACCCCATGACCGTCTTCGGCGATCAGGTGATACGCCGGCATCTGGTAACGATGCCAGACCACGCCAGCGACGATGGCCTGCGCCTCGCCGTGGTCCATGCTCTTGTCGACGACCACATTGCCCGGCAGCACCATGCGTACGAAGCGCGGGTCGTCGCGCAGTTTTTCCAGGCCATGCACGATGAACTGGTCGACGTAACGGTGGTAGTTGGTCAGCAAAATCCACGGCTGCACATGACGCCAGTCGCTGCCGGTGTAATGCACCAGTCGGCGCAGAGAGAAGTCCACCCGTGCGGCGTCGAACAATGCCAGTGGCAACGGGTCGGTGTTGGCCCAATCGTACAGGCCATCGGCGATGCCATCAGTGGCGGCAGACAGGTCAGTGCTCGGGAACACGCGGGCCAGGGTCGCGGCCGTTACGCCGGTTCCGGCCAGCTCATCGCCCTGCTCGACCACGTACGGATAAGGAATATTTTGCTCGCTGACGCCGACTTCGATGGTGACGGTGAAGTCGTTCATCAATGGCACAAGCTGCTCGAGCAGGTATTTACGAAACGCCGCCGGATGGGTCACGGTGACGGTGTAGGTGCCAGGTAACTGCACTTTGGCATAGGCCCTGGTGGTCAGCGGCACTTCACCCTGGGTTTGATACGTCAGCCGTAATTCCGGATAGCGGAACTGCAACCGCTCGGCGGCGGTGGGCTCGACGCGGTCCTTGAGGTAACGCTTGAGTGCCTGGCTCAGGGCGTTGGTTGCATCGGCATGCAACTCAGCCAGCCGATCCACGGCTTGCTCGGCGGTTTCTACGACAATAAAAGCTTCGGTCACGATGCGTATCCTTCTGATCTTGCAGGCTTGTATCTTGCCTGCATCCCATTGCGAAGGCACTACAAGCTTGCCGATTACCGCAGATCGGCACGCGTGATTCTGGCCGAAGGTCTTGGGTGATTTGCGGATGCGGTTGACGGCTACGCCGTTGTTTCTGGCCGAAGGTCGTAGGAGTACGGCTTGCCGACGATTGCTCCGGGGTCGCGTCCGACCGCAGCCGTCATGAAACCTGCGAACGCGGTGTGCCAGATCTAACGCATCTGCAGCTTTACTGCCGGTGCCCGGCAGATCGCGGGCAAGCCACGCTCCTACGCCCTCCGGGCAGAAGCGGATAGGCGCATGCCATTAATAGAGGTTCGCAGATCTACGCCTTAACAACGGATCGCCGACCCACGCCTTTGATTCTGGCCGCAGGGCGTAGGAGTCCGGCTTGCCGACGATTGGCTACGCCCTGCGGGCAGAATCAACAAGCGCTCGCGAACAAGTTCGCTCCTACAGGGCCTTTGTCGTTGTCGCGATCCGCTTCTGCCTAAGCCGGGGGTTGCCCGCGATCCGCTTCTGCCCGAAGGCCGTAGGAGTCCGGCTTGCCGACGATTGGCTACGCCCTGCGGGCAGAATCCAAAAGCGCTGGCGAACAAGTTCGCTCCTACAGGGCCTGTGTCGTTGTCGCGATCCGCTTCTGCCTAAGCCGGGGGTTGCCCGCGATCCGCTTCTGGCCGAAGGCCGTAGGAGTCCGGCTTGCCGACGATCTGCCGGGGACCGGCAGCAAATCCTGCGAACGCGGTGTGTTTAAGCTCGAGCACACAATTCGCCGCACGCCGAATCATTACCCGACCTGCGCAGAGGAGCGTGCGACCAACGCTTCTACATCCACTCCGCGCGGCAGCGCTCCATATACCCGGCCGGGCTGTTCCAGTCGCCCTGTGATAAATCCGTCACTCACCACCGAATTGCCCGCCTCCAGCAGGAGCTTGGCCTGTAGGCCCACGGCGATGTCTTCGGTCAATTGCCGGGCGCGATACTGGATGTCGGTGGTGTCCTTGAACGCGATTTTCAAGCGGTCGATGTGCGCAGCCAGTCGCCGGTCCCCATGACCATCGCCCAACTCCTGGAACAACGCATCGAGCACGCCGGGTTCTTTGGAGAGCGCGCGCAGCACGTCCAGACACTGCACATTGCCCGAGCCCTCCCAGGTCGAGTTCACCGGTGCTTCGCGATACAGACGCGGCAAGATCGTGTCTTCGACATAACCGGCGCCGCCCATACATTCGGCCGCTTCGTTGATCATGGCGGGCGCCCGCTTGCAGATCCAATATTTGCCCACCGCCGTGACCAGTCGGGCGAAATGCGCTTGGTGCGGATCATCCAGACGCTCAAGCGCGTGGCCCATGCGCAGGGTCAGCGCCAGCGCCGCTTCGCTTTCCAATGCCAGATCCGCCAGCACGTTTTGCATCAGCGGCTGTTCGCTGAGCACACGGCCAGCGACCATGCGGTGGGCGCAATGGTGCGAAGCCTGGGTCAGCGCCTGACGCATCAGGGCGCTGGAACCGGTCATGCAATCGAATCGAGTCATGGCGACCATCTCAATGATGGTCGGCACGCCACGCCCTTCTTCGCCGATCATCCAGGCCAGCGCACCACGAAACTCGACTTCGCTGGAAGCGTTGGACCAGTTGCCCAGTTTGTCCTTCAAGCGCTGGATGTAGAACTGGTTACGGGTGTCATCCGGGCGGTGGCGCGGCAGCAGGAAACAGCTCAGCCCTTTGTCGGTCTGCGCCAGGGTGAGGAAGGCATCGCACATGGGCGCGGAGCAAAACCATTTGTGGCCGACCAGTTCATAGGCCTGCCCCGGCCCCGGTTGCCCGACCGGATAAGCGCGGGTGGTGTTTGCGCGCACGTCGGTGCCGCCCTGTTTTTCAGTCATGGCCATGCCGATGGTCGCGCCATTCTTGTGGGCGATGCCGACATTGCGCGGGTCATACTCGGTGGCGAGGATTTTCGGCAGCCAAATCTGCGCCAGATCCGGCTGCAGCTTGAGCGCGGGGACGCTGGCGAAGGTCATGGTCAATGGGCAACCACTGCCCGCCTCAGCCTGGGTGTGCAGGTAACTCATGGCGGCGCGGGCGACGTGGGCGCCTTCACGGGGATCAGTCCACGGCAGCGATGGGATGCCGTGTTCGACGGCGGTGCGCATCAGCTGGTGATACGCCGGATGAAACTCAACCAGATCGATACGATGGCCATAGCGATCATGGCTGGCGAACACCGGCTTGTTTTTATTGGCCAGGAAACCGGCTTCCATCAATGGCCCGCCGGCCAGAGTGCCATAGGCATCGATCCGCGACTGCGCCCAACCGGCGCCGTAACGCTGCGTCCACTCTTGCAGCGGCAAGTCGATGCGATAGAGGTTGGTGCCATCGAGCGGCGGCGGCTGATTGGTGACGTCGTGGGTTTCGGCGAACTGATGCAAATTCATGGCGCTCTCCTGTGCGGTCGGCAGATGCGGTTCAGTGAATCACGCACCTGCGCCGAGAAAAAGCGCCATAGACGACGAATCGACGGCGGTTTTGCAATGATTTGTGGGAGGGAGCTTGCTCGCGAAAGTCTGGTACAGGCAGCTCATCTTCAACGCGCCAGCTACCGCATCGCGAGCAAGCTCCCTCCCACAGAAACCCTTCGCACTTTTTCACTTGGCCCGCAACAAATCCAGGCTCAAGCGAAACTGACTCCCTGCCCCAGGCTCGGACTGATGGCTCAGGCGACCGCCTTGCAGCTCGATCAGTTGCCGACAGATCGCCAGACCGATCCCCAACCCGCCGTACTCACGCGTCATTGAGCCGTCCACCTGAAAAAAGGTCTGATACAGCGTCGCTTCGTCGAGCCGGCTGAAACCGATGCCGGTGTCGATCACGTCGATCAGCAAACGCACGTGTTGCGCGTCCGAATATTGGCCGGACACCCTGATTTTGACTGTGCCGGCCGAGGTGAACTTGACGGCGTTGTCCAGCAAGCACTCCATGCACTGGCGCAATTTGGCGGCGTCGCCCATCAGGCTGTCGGGCATTGCCTCGTCGACGTCAACGCTCATGGTCAGCCCTTTCTCCCGGGCCTGTGGCTCGTGACTGCTGCGCACCTGGAACAACACGTGACGCAGGCTGAACATTTCATTGCGCGCCTGAACCCTGCCTGCCTGCAACTCGGTCAAGGTCAGAATGCCGTTGACGATGCCCATCATGTTTTGCGCCGAGTCGGAGGCAGTCTGGCGATACAGCTCGATGTCTTCTTGCGTGCCGTCCATCTGCATGAGCTCCAGCGAGCCGATCACGCCATTCATCGGCGTGCGCAGTTCATGGGTCAGGGTGGCGAGGAATTCGTCCTTCAAACGGTTACTGATCGCCAGTTGCTGGTTGAGCAGAGCCAGATCACGGCTGGCCTGGGCAGTGATCTGCGCTTGCTGCTCGCGCATGCTGTTGATGCGGTCAGCCAGCGCCAGGGACAACAGCGTCACTTCAATGACCGAGCCGATCTGGCTGGCATACATGGTCAGGAACGTATTGGGCAAAAAGCCTAACAGCATGGTGGCGTTGATCGCGCCGCCGAGTAAAAAAGCCGACCAGGCGAGGATGAAGTAACGCGCAACACGCTGCCCCTTGAGCCCGGCAACGATGCCGATAAAGAACACCGCCAGCGTGAACACCAGCACCAGCCCGGTCACCAGCCGCAGTGCCAGGCCGTAATCGGCGGCCAGCGACAATGCCATGATCGCGCCCGCGCAAATCATCATCAGCACAAGCGGTGTATCCAGCCAGCGGCCGAGTCTGGGCGTCTGCAGCAGCGTTCGGGAAAACTGACTGGCGAACAGGATCGCCGCCGCGATCAGGAAAGTGGTCGAGACGTTGGCCCACCAAGGATTGTCCGGCCACAGGAACTCGATACCTGCGCCATTGACCGACAGTTGATACAGGCCAAAGCAGGTGATGTAGAGGATGTAATAGAGGTAGCTGGGGTCGCGAACGCTGAGAAAGATAAACAGGTTGTACGCCAGCATGCCCGCCAGCGCGCCATAGATGATTCCGAGAATATACAAGCGCCCCGGCTGATCCTCGATGTAGGCGTGGCTGGACCACAGAATCAGCGGCGCCTGAATCGACCCGTGACTGGCGACGCGCAGGTACACGGTTTGCGGCTGGTTGGCCCGCACGTTCAGATCAAACAAGTAGTTGTTCTGCTTAATCTGCCGACTGGAAAACGGCAGCATGTCGCCGGTCTGCCAAGCCATGCTCAGGCGTCCTGCCTCATCGGGCAGGTACAGATCGACGTGGTCCATTGGCGGATAGGCCAGTTCCAGCAGCCAGTCAGGCACCGCGTCCGGATCGATCGGGCGATAGTTGAGCACGACCTTGAGCCAGAACGCGGATCTGGAATAACCGGCATTCAGCGACGCGGTTTGCAGATGACGGAAATCCCCCGCCAATGCACCTGTGGTGACATCGTCGATGGTCGCTTCACCGGTTGGGTCTTCAAGCACCTGCACGGCCTGCGCCAGGGGCAGGCTGCGCGTGTTCTCGTCAAAATCCACAGCCCCGGCGACTACCGGCAGCCAGGCCAACAACATAATCATTAAAAAACGCGGCGTATTAAACGGGCAACGCACTTGAATCACTCTTTCAGACGGATTAAACCAGACAGGATATCGACTGATAGCAAGAAGACACCATCGCTAATGATCCCATCGCCAGCTTTCTGTCGCCTTTCGCTGCAATGCAAAACCTGATCCGTCTTGCTCTGAAGTACCACTCAATCGTAAGAAAAATCCCACACCGACCAGCGGCCCGGGAAAAGCTTTAGTGGTAAGCTCGCGCACCATGAATACATATAGCTCCCGCCCTGTTGTCCTCTGTCTCTCCGGTCACGACCCCAGTGGTGGCGCCGGCCTGCAGGCAGATATCGAAGCCCTGCTAGCCCAGGGTTGTCATGCCGCCCCGACCATCACCGCGCTGACTGTGCAAGACACCGTGAACGTCACCGACTTCCGCGTGCTGGACCGTGAGTGGGTGCTCGCCCAGGCCAATGCGGTGCTCAACGACTCGACTGTCGCGGCCGTGAAGCTGGGCATGCTCGGCTCGCTGGAAATGGTCGATACCGTCGTCGAGCTGCTTGAAGCTCATCCGCATCTGCCGCTGGTGTGCGATCCGGTGCTGCGAGCGGGCGGCGGCGGACGGCTGGGCAAGGATGAAGTGGGTTACGCCATGCGCGAACGCCTGCTGCCTTTGGCCACCATCGCCACGCCCAACCTGCCCGAAGCGCGGATTCTTGCCGAACTGCCCGAAGGCACGGCCGATGAATGCGCGGCAAAACTGCTGCCGTTCTGTGAGCACTTGCTGATCACCGGCGGCCATGGCGATGAGCAGCAAGTCCATAACCGGCTGTACCTGCGCAACGGCCAGACCTACACCTTTACCTGCCAACGCCTGCCGGGCAGTTATCACGGCTCCGGCTGCACGCTGGCCAGCGCCCTGGCCGGACGCCTGGCCTTGGGCCAGGAGCTGGTGAGCGCGGTGCAATTTGCGCTGGACTACACTTGGCGCACGCTGCGCGACGCAGAACAGCTGGGCAAAGGTCAGTTCGTGCCACGCCGTTTGCCGCTGGATTTTTGTTCGTAACGCCACGCAAAGAGGTTGCATCGATGAAACTACGTGGCCTTTATGCCGTTACCGACAGCCAATTGCTGACTGGCAAGTTTTTGCCTTACGTCAAAGCCGCCCTTGATGGCGGCGTAACGCTGCTGCAATACCGTGACAAATCCGGCGAAGAAAACCGTCGCCTGCGCGAAGCGTCCGAGCTGCTCAAACTGTGCGAGCAATACAAAACCCGATTGATCATTAACGACGACGCCGAAGTAGCCGCGCGCCTGGGCGTGGGCGTGCATTTAGGGCAAACCGATGGCTCGCTCCCGGACGCTCGCGCGCTACTGGGCCACAAGGCCATTGTCGGCGCGACCTGCCATGCGCAGCTGGAACTGGCGGAAAAAGCCAAGGCCGACGGCGCGACCTATGTGGCGTTCGGGCGCTTCTTCAACTCCAACACCAAACCCGGCGCGCCGACATGCAGCCTGGAAATGCTGGCGCAAGCTCGCAAGCGCATTCATCTGCCGATTGCCGTTATCGGCGGCATCACCCTGGAAAACGCGGGCCCGCTGGTTACCCACGGCGCTGACCTGCTGGCGGTGGTCCATGGCTTGTTCGGTGCCGACAGCACTCAAGAGGTCACACGCCGCGCCCGCGCCTTCAACGATTTGTTCAAATCGGCCTGACTCACCTCAGGCTGACCACACGCCCCCCTCTTTCGATTCAAGCAGAGACCCGACCATGTCCCGTTCTGAAATGCTGTTCGCCAACGCCCAGAAACACATCCCTGGCGGCGTCAATTCGCCCGTTCGCGCCTTCAAAAGCGTGGGTGGCACCCCGCTGTTCTTCAAGCACGCGGCCGGTGCTTACGTCACCGATGAAGACGACAAGCGTTACGTCGATTACGTCGGTTCCTGGGGCCCGATGATCCTAGGACATAGCCACCCGGACGTACTGGACGCGGTGCGCAAGCAGCTCGAGCACGGTCTGTCCTACGGCGCGCCAACGTCCATGGAAACCGAAATGGCCGATCTGGTCTGCTCCATCGTGCCATCGATGGAAATGGTGCGCATGGTCAGCTCCGGCACCGAAGCGACCATGAGCGCCATTCGTCTGGCCCGTGGTTTCACGGGACGCGACAGCATTATCAAGTTTGAAGGCTGCTACCACGGCCACTCCGACAGCCTGCTGGTCAAGGCCGGTTCCGGCGCCCTGACGCTGGGCGTGCCGAGTTCGCCTGGCGTACCGGCTGACTTCGCCAAACACACGTTGACGCTGCCGTTCAACGACCTTGAAGCCGTGAAAGTGATGCTGGCCGACGTCGGACAGGAAGTCGCATGCATCATCGTCGAGCCTGTGGCCGGCAACATGAACTGCGTACCACCGGCACCGGGATTTCTTCAGGGCCTGCGCGAAGAATGCGACAAGCATGGCGTGGTGCTGATTTTCGACGAAGTGATGACCGGTTTCCGAGTAGCCCTCGGCGGCGCCCAGGCGTATTACAACGTCAAGCCTGACCTGAGCACCTTCGGCAAGATCATCGGTGGCGGTATGCCAGTGGGTTGTTTCGGCGGCAAGCGCGAAATCATGTCGCACATCGCGCCGCTGGGTCCGGTGTATCAGGCCGGTACGCTGTCAGGTAATCCGCTGGCGATGGCGGCGGGCTTGACCACGCTGCGTCTGATCAGCCGTCCGGGCTTCCACGATGAGCTGACCGATTACACCTCGCGCCTGCTCAAGGGTTTGCAAGCATTGGCCGATGCGGCCGGTATCGCGTTTGTGACGACTCAGGCGGGCGGTATGTTCGGTCTGTATTTCAGCGACGCCAAAGAAATCGTGACCTTCCAGGACGTGATGACCAGCGACGCCGAGCGCTTCAAGCGCTTCTTCCACCTGATGCTCGAAGGCGGCGTGTATCTGGCGCCGAGCGCGTTTGAGGCAGGGTTCACCTCTATCGCCCACGGCGACACAGAGTTGCAACTGACACTGGATGCGGCTGAGAAGGCATTTGCGAAACTGAAATAACTCAACCGCCGCATGATCTGTAGGAGCTGCCCAAGGCCGCGATGCGTTTCTTATGACACACCGCAATCGCAGCCTGCGGCAGCTCCTACAGTCAGTGTATGTACTGAGTTAATTTGTCTGGCCGGCACTGAATATCTTTCAATTACACAAAGATCTTGCTGGATATTTAATCCCGCCCCAGGACTTGACCCCCTGAATACAGGTGATTCAAGCCCGTGCAGCAGAAAATCAGTAAAGACTTTGTAAGGTTGGCACTGGTTATTTCATAATGCGCAGCCAGCACGTTTCGCTGGACGGGCATGCCCGCACCTTTTTCAGAGGTAAGTCGACTTCCATGAACCGCACCGGCCGCACCCTTGCATTGGGCTGCCTGTTGCTCCTTCATCCCCTGCTGGCGAATGCAGGTGGCAACTCGTTGTTGATCCCAGCGGTGGGTCGTTGCACCCTCAATACCCAGCCAGACAACCTGCCAGCCGCGTTGTTGGCTTGTCAGCAGGCGGCGCAAGGCGGGGATGCACAGGCGCAATACGAGTTGGGCGAGTTCTATTACGACGGCAAAAACGCGCCGCGCGACTTGACCCAGGCCCTCAATTACTTCGAGCAGGCATCGCTGCAAGGGCATGCCCAGGCGCAGTATCAACTCGGATTAATGTTCTTCCGGGGCGAAGGCGTGCAAGCCAACAACATTCAGGCGTACATCGTGCTGAAGATGGCGGCGGTCAATGGTTCTGAAGATGCGCTGGATCAGGCAGACGAAGTGTCGGCGCAGATGAAAAAAGAAGACCTTGAAGTGGCCACTCAGGTATTGGGCCAGATTTTCCGCAAATACTTGCTGGAGCTGCAAACAGCTGAAGGTCGCACGCCGTTTGCGCCCTTCCCCGACACTACCAGCAAGCCCTGATCGGGCTTATTTGTCCGGCATTGGCATGGGGAACGGCATGACGTTCCCGGTGTGCCGAGCTTCGCTGATCTTGGCAGTCCCCATGCGCTCGACTTCATCGATACGCACGATCGAATGCATCGGCACGAAGCTGCGCACGACACCATCGAATTGAGCCTTGAGTTTTTCTTCGCTCGGATCGACCACCACGGTGGTGCGCTCGCCAAAGACGAATTCCTCGACTTCCAGAAAACCCCACAGATCACTTTGATAGATCTGCTTGGCGTACATTTCGAACACCTGTCCCTGGTTGAGAAAAATCACCTTGTAAATTGGAGCTTCGCGTTTGGTCATAACAGGCAGGTAATGATCGGCGGTTTGAAAAGGGCGCGAACTATAGCATGCCGCTCGTTAGACGACGCTAGGAACACGGCCACCTCATCCCTATAATGCGCGGTTCTTTGAATCACCTGATGAACACGCATGGCCAAGAAGCTTTACATCGAAACCCACGGTTGCCAGATGAACGAGTACGACAGCTCGCGCATGGTCGATCTGCTGGGTGAACATCAAGCCCTGGAAGTCACCGCTCGCGCGGAAGATGCCGATGTCATCCTGCTCAACACCTGCTCGATCCGTGAGCGGGCGCAGGATCGTGTCTACTCCCAGCTTGGCCGCTGGCGTGAACTCAAACTCGCCAATCCGGAAATGGTGATCGCCGTCGGCGGTTGCGTCGCCAGCCAGGAAGGCGCAGCCATTCGAGACCGCGCACCCTATGTCGATGTGGTCTTCGGCCCGCAAACCCTGCACCGCTTGCCGGAAATGATCGACGCCGCACGCTTGACCAAGCTGCCGCAGGTCGATGTGTCGTTCCCTGAAATCGAAAAATTCGATCACCTGCCCGAGCCCCGTGTCGACGGTCCGAGCGCGTATGTGTCGGTGATGGAAGGCTGCAGCAAGTACTGCACGTTCTGCGTGGTGCCTTACACCCGTGGTGAAGAAGTCAGCCGGCCGTTCGATGACGTGATCACCGAAGTTTTCCATCTGGCAGAGAACGGCGTGCGCGAAGTGACGCTGCTCGGTCAGAACGTCAACGGCTATCGCGGCGCAACCCATGACGGGCGCGTGGCGGATCTGGCAGAGCTGATTCGAGTGGTCGCCGCCATCGACGGCATCGAGCGCATTCGCTACACCACCTCGCACCCACTGGAGTTCTCCGACAGCCTGATCCAGGCACACGCCGAAGTGCCTGAACTGGTCAAACACCTGCATTTGCCGGTGCAATCGGGTTCGGACCGAATTCTGTCGGCCATGAAACGCAACCACACGGCGCTCGAGTACAAATCCAAGCTGCGCAAACTGCGGGCCGCTGTGCCGGGTATCAGCATCAGCTCGGACTTCATCGTCGGTTTCCCTGGTGAAACCGAAAAAGATTTCGAGCAGACCATGAAGCTGATCGAGGATGTGGGTTTCGACTTCTCCTTCTCGTTCGTCTACAGCCCGCGCCCAGGTACGCCAGCTGCCGACCTGACCGACGAAACCCCGGAAGAGCTGAAAAAACAGCGTCTGGCGGCCTTGCAGCACCGGCTGAACCAGCAGGGTTACGAGATCAGCCGACAAATGGTTGGCAGCACCCAGCGGATTCTGGTGACCGATTATTCCAAGAAAGATCCGGGTGAGTTGCAGGGCCGGACCGAGAACAACCGCATCGTCAACTTCCGCTGCGCTGACGCCAAACTGATCGGCCAATTCGCTGATGTGCACATTGACGACGCTCAACCGCACTCGCTGCGCGGATCGCTGTTGCAATAAGCGGCGCTGCAGGAACGAGCTTGGTGGGAGGGAGCTTGCTCGCGAAAGGCCAGTGCATTCAATGCAATATTCGTGGCCTGTTCAATCCTTCGCGAGCAAGCTCCCTCCCACCAAGCGCCCGTCCATATGGGCAGTGCACCACCATTAGTAAGTGAACCCTTTCGAACGAACGCCACAGGGGTTATCCTTCGGTTCACCTTAATTGCCGTCGGGCGGCCTAAAACGACCTTGAACGCACCCATAGAACCACATCGCTTCACCCTCGAATCCTTTGAGGCACGCCGCTTCGCAAATCTGTGCGGGCAATTCGACGAGCATTTGCGCCTGATCGAACAACGCCTGGACATCGAAATCCGCAACCGCGGAAACCAGTTCGAGATGATTGGCGAGCGCACCAAAACCACTTCAGCGGAAAACCTTCTGCGCCGGCTGTATCGGGAAACCAAAAGTACCGAACTGTCGCCGGACATGGTTCATCTGTTCCTGCAGGAATCCGGCGTAGAAGAGCTGGACAACCACCCTGCGGCTGAAGTCGGCGTCGCTCTGCGTACTAAAAAAGGCATGATTCGCCCACGCGGCTTGAATCAGCAAAAGTACGTAAAGGAAATCCTCAGCAACGACATCAACTTCGGCATCGGTCCGGCGGGGACAGGTAAGACCTACCTGGCCGTCGCGGCGGCCGTTGATGCACTGGAGCGCGAGCAGATCCGACGCATCCTGCTGGTACGTCCGGCGGTTGAAGCGGGTGAAAAACTCGGCTTCCTGCCCGGTGATCTCGCGCAGAAGATCGACCCGTACCTGCGCCCGCTCTATGACGCGCTGTACGAGATGCTTGGCTTTGAATACGTTGCCAAGCTGATCGAGAAGCAGGTCATCGAAGTCGCGCCACTGGCCTATATGCGCGGTCGCACGCTCAATAACAGCTTCATCATTCTCGACGAGAGTCAGAACACCACCGTCGAGCAGATGAAGATGTTCCTGACCCGTATCGGCTTTGGCTCCACCGCCGTGATCACCGGTGACATCACCCAGATCGACCTGCCCAAAGGCACGAAATCCGGGTTGATCCATGTCATCGATGTGCTCAAGGACGTGCCTGGCATCAGCTTTACCCATTTCAAGCCCAAGGACGTGGTGCGCCATCCATTGGTACAGCGCATCGTCGAGGCTTACGAGCGCTACGAAGATCGCTTCAACGACCAGTCCAACGGACGAATCGATTCGCCACGGGAAACCCGCCGCGATGCTTGAGCTGGACCTGCAAGTCGCCAGTGAAGCGAATGCGCCTAGCCAGGCCCAGTTCCGCCTCTGGTGCGAAATGGGCTTGCGCCAACGTACCGCAGATTCCGAACTGACTATCCGTCTGGTCGATGAAGCCGAAGGTCGTGAGCTGAACAACACCTGGCGGCACAAGGATTACGCCACCAACGTCCTGTCGTTCCCTGCCGATGTCCCGGATGAAATGCTGGATATACCGCTGCTGGGTGATCTGGTCATCTGCGTTCCGGTGGTAACCCGCGAGGCCGCTGAACAGGGCAAAACCCTGGACGCGCACTGGGCACATCTCGTGATTCATGGCTGTCTGCATTTGTTGGGCTACGATCACATCGACGATGAGGAAGCCGAGGAAATGGAAGCGCTGGAACAAACGTTGCTTGCAGAGCTGGGCTACCCCGATCCATACGCCGACGATGAAAGCGTCGACACCCCCCATTCAGAAACACCCGCAAAGGAACACGAGTAAGGGCTATGAGCGAAGACCGATCGAGCAACGGGCAAAAGTCATGGTTGGGTAAACTGACCCAGGCATTTGCCCATGAGCCGAAAAACCGCCAGGAGCTGCTTGAGCTGCTGCGCGAAGCCCACCAAAACAAGCTGCTGGACAGCGAAGCGCTGGCCATCGTTGAAGGTGCGATTCAGGTCGCTGACCTGCAGGTTCGCGACATCATGGTGCCGCGCTCGCAAATGATCAGCATCCGTGCCAGTCAAAGCCCTCGTGAATTTCTGCCAGCGGTGATCGATTCCGCTCACTCACGCTATCCGGTGATCGGCGAAAGCCACGATGACGTCCTCGGCGTATTGCTCGCCAAAGACCTGCTGCCGCTGATCCTCAAGGAAAACGGCGAGAATAGCGACGTCAAGAACCTGCTGCGCCCGGCCACATTCGTGCCTGAATCCAAGCGTTTGAACGTGCTGCTGCGCGAGTTCCGCGCCAACCACAACCACATGGCCATCGTCATTGACGAGTACGGCGGCGTGGCCGGTCTGGTGACCATCGAAGACGTGCTCGAGCAGATCGTCGGCGACATCGAAGACGAACACGATGTCGAGGAAGACAGCTATATCAAGCCGCTGCCCAGTGGCGATTTCCTGGTCAAGGCGCTGACACCGATCGAGAGCTTCAACGAGTTCTTCGACAGCGGATTCTCCGATGACGAGTTCGACACCGTTGGGGGTCTGGTGATGAATGCGTTCGGGCACTTGCCCAAGCGCAACGAAATCACTGAAATCGGCGCGTATCGTTTTCGCATCCTGAATGCCGACAGCCGTCGGATTCATTTGCTGCGACTGAGCCCGCTTTCGCGCTCGTAACCTGCTTGCGTACTGTCGTTTCCGGGTTCCCTGTCCCGGACTAAGGAATGTAAATGCGCTGGATCACCCGCCCCGGCTGGCCCGGTAACTTGCTGGCCATGGTGGCCGGCGCGCTTATCACTTTGGCTCTGGCGCCTTTCGATATCTGGCCACTGGCAATTGTTGCGCTGGTGGTTTTCTATCTTGGGCTGCGTGATCTGACGCCACGTCAGGCTTTGTGGCGCGGCTGGTGTTACGGATTCGGCCTGTTCGGCGGGGGCACCAGCTGGATCTACGTCAGCATTCACACTTATGGCGAAGCGCCGGTCTGGCTGGCGGTGTTCCTCATGGTGCTGTTCTGCGCCTCGGTGGCGTTTTTCTTCGCCCTGCCGGCGTGGCTGTGGGCGCGCTGGATTCGTCGCAATGAGGCGCCACTGGCCGATGCACTGGCTTTTGCTGCGCTGTGGTTTGGCCAGGAGATGTTCCGCGGCTGGTTCCTGACCGGATTCCCTTGGCTCTACTCAGGCTACAGTCAGCTCGATGGCCCCATGGCCGGATTGGCACCGGTCGGCGGCATGTGGCTGATTTCCTTCTCTTTGGCGCTGACGGCTGCACTGCTGTGCAATCTTTACCGATTGCGCGCACGCCAATCGTTTTTGGCTGCGGGGGTGCTTCTGCTGCTGGCACCGTGGGTGGTCGGCCTGTCCCTCAAGCACCACGCGTGGACTGCACCTGCTGGCGCGCCCTTGAGCATCGCGGCCTTCCAGGGCAACGTCGAACAGAGCATGAAATGGGACCCGGCTGCGCTGAACGCACAACTGGCCCTGTACCGAGACATGACCTTCACCTCCAGACGCACCGACCTGATTATCTGGCCGGAGACAGCGATTCCGGTGCTCAAGGAGTCGGTGGAAGGTTATCTGTCGATGATGGGCAAATTCGCCGCAGACCGTAATTCCGCGTTTATCACCGGCATCCCGCTGCGCGAGTTGAGCGGGCGCGGTGAGTATCGTTACTACAACGCGATCACGGTCGCAGGCCAGGGCGACGGTACTTACATGAAGCAAAAGCTGGTGCCGTTTGGCGAGTACGTACCGCTGCAGGAAGTGCTGCGCGGTCTGATCAGCTTCTTTAATCTGCCGATGTCGGACTTTGCCCGGGGGCCTGCGGATCAGTCGTTGCTGCAAGCGAAGGGCTACCAGATCGCACCCTTCATTTGCTATGAAGTGGTGTATCCGGAATTCGCGGCAGGCTTGTCGGCGCAGAGCGATCTGCTCCTGACGGTGAGCAACGATACCTGGTTCGGCACCTCGATTGGCCCGTTGCAGCACTTGCAGATGGCGCAGATGCGAGCACTGGAGGCCGGTCGCTGGATGATCCGTGCGACCAACAACGGCGTTTCGGCATTGATCGATCCATTCGGCAAAATCACCACCACCATCCCGCAATTTCAACGCGGGGTGATGTATGGCGAGGTGACGCCGATGCAGAACCTGACGCCGTACCTGCACTGGCGCTCATGGCCGCTGATCATTGTTTCATTGTTGCTGGTGGGATGGGCGTTGATCGCCAGCCGGATTGCCAAGACCGTGTGAACATAATTGTAGGCGCCAACTTGATCGTTCCCACGCTCCGCGTGGGAACGCCATCCCGTGACGCTCCGCGTCACCCCCACAAGCGGACGCGGAGCGTCCAGCCAAGCGCTACCACGCTGAGCGTGGGAGCGATCATCCCAGGTTTAGCAGCACCTTCTATTTATAAACCAACGGATACATCAACAACCCCGCCGCTTCATTGAGCAATTGCCCGCTCTGAGTCATGGCCTTACCTTCGGGCAGCCAGCCGCCGAATGGACGGGCATTGTCCACGCCCAGGAACCCCACCGGCGCGGCAATCACCGTGAAACCCGCCTTCTCAAAGCTCCACACCGAACGCGGCATGTGCCAGGCCTGGGTAACCACCACTACACGTTTGATTCCCTGTGGCAGCAGCATCGCTGCTGTCATTGTGGCGTTTTCCCATGTGGTTCGACTCAGCCCCTCTTGCCAACGCACGGTCACACCGAAATCGTTCTGCAGGGATTCGGCCATGATCGCCGCCTCGCTCGGCGGTTCGCCGTAGTGCAGTCCGCCAGTCACCAGAATCGGCAATCCCGAAGCTTTGGACATCCGCGCCGCGTAACGCATCCGCTCAAGCGCCACGCCGGTGGGAATATCGCCCCCCCAACTCGGGTCGTTGCGCTCGCGCCCGGAACCCAAAACCACAATGGCGTCCGCGCGCTGAGCCAATGTCGCCCACTCGCTCTGTGCCAAAGGCGGGTTTTGCTCGATGGCCCGCGCCGACCATTGGACCACCACCGGCATGCTGATCGCCCATAGCCCCCCAAGGCCCAGGACCAGGCATGCAGCTGACAACCGAGGACGAGAGCGACGCAACACGCACGCCAGAACAATCAGCAACAGAAAAAGGCCCGGAGGCAGCAGCAGGGTTTTGAAAAAATAGCGAAAAGGCATCGAGCATCTCCAGAAGATGCTCGAAGCCTAAAAGGATTGACGCTAAGCAACAATGCTTAAAAAGGCGGGCCTGACGCCCACCGGGCTAATGCTTGAAATGTTTACTGGAACTGTAACGACTCAACTTCGACGATACGCTGGCGCGCTTCTGATCCTTGAGCCAGATGACCTTGGCCAATGGACGCGGCGCCAGTACCGACTCGGCAAGCTCCCGGGAGGTGTTGGAATTGCCCTTGCCTGCAATTGTTGCCGGCTCTACCGCGACTTCGTTTCTATCCAGGTACGCCTCGATCAACTGAATCTCGGCGTAGCTCAGTCCGCGCAACTCCAGTTCCGCGGGGTGCTCGTTACGAAGCCGAACTGCTGTTCTCGCCATCTCGAGCGCCAGCCCAAGACGATCGATCAAACGCTCGTACAAATCAGGTTGTGTTGCCGTGTGCCGCAGCTCTGTCATCCGTTCACCTCACTGAAGATAAACCCATACCCTCGTCATTGAGCTTAGCGGGGCTGCAAAAACCGGCGCGATGCCGCGACAAACGGCGGCAGACCGGGCTCGCAGACCGTGCTGGCAGAGCAATCAGGGTTTCCCTCGGTACGGAGCCCTCATGTATGCTACGGCGCTTCCTGTAATTCCACTTGCGCTCACCCGAGCACGAACGCATCGCGCGGCCCCGGCAACCAGCCCGGCAAGCGATGCCATTGTGACCGGGCAATGCAGCGAAGGGGTCAAGGGTCACCAATCTCAGTTAAAAGTAGCCATGCACGAACTCTATCAGCCCCGCGAAATCGAAGCCGCCGCCCAGACCTTCTGGGACGAGCAAAAGTCTTTTGAAGTCAGTGAACAGCCAGGCAAGGACACTTACTACTGCCTGTCGATGTTCCCTTACCCCAGCGGCAAGCTACACATGGGTCACGTGCGCAACTACACCATCGGTGACGTGATCGCCCGCTACCAACGCATGCAAGGCAAGAACGTACTGCAGCCAATGGGCTGGGACGCATTCGGCATGCCGGCTGAAAACGCCGCGATGAAAAACAACGTCGCGCCGGCCAAGTGGACCTATGAAAACATCGCCTACATGAAGAACCAGCTCAAGAGCCTGGGTCTGGCGATTGACTGGTCGCGCGAAATCACCACCTGCAAACCTGATTACTACCGCTGGGAACAATGGCTGTTCACCCGCCTGTTCGAAAAAGGCGTGATCTACCGCAAGAACGGCACCGTGAACTGGGATCCGGTCGACCAGACCGTCCTGGCCAACGAGCAGGTGATCGACGGCCGTGGCTGGCGTTCGGGCGCGCTGATCGAAAAGCGCGAAATCCCGATGTACTACTTCAAGATCACCGCCTACGCGGATGAGCTGCTGGAAAGCCTCGATGAACTGCCGGGCTGGCCTGAGCAGGTCAAGACCATGCAGCGCAACTGGATCGGCAAGTCTCGCGGGATGGAAGTGCAGTTCCCGTACGATCAGGCCTCGATCGGTGAAGCCGGCACGCTGAAAGTCTTCACCACACGCCCCGACACACTGATGGGCGCGACCTACGTGGCGGTTGCCGCCGAGCACCCGTTGGCCACTCTCGCCCTTGAGCACATGGCCGCCGACAAGGCTGCCGAGCTGCAAGCGTTCATTCATGAATGCAAAAGCGGCAGCGTCGCCGAGGCTGATGTCGCCACTCAAGAGAAGAAAGGGTTGCCGACTCCGCTGTTCGTCGAGCACCCCCTGACCGGCGAAAAACTGCCGGTGTGGGTCGCCAACTACGTACTGATGCATTACGGCGACGGCGCGGTCATGGCTGTTCCGGCGCACGATGAGCGTGATTTCGAGTTCGCCACCAAATACAGCCTGCCGATCATTCCGGTCGTGCGCACCAGCGCTGGCGATGAAACGCCGGCGCCGTGGCAGGACGCTTACAACGAGCACGGCCAGTTGATCAATTCCGGCGAGTTCGACGGCCTGGATTTCGCAGGCGCGTTCGACGCCATCGAAGCGGCACTGATCAACAAAGAGCTGGGCAAATCCCGCACGCAGTTCCGCCTGCGCGACTGGGGCATCAGCCGCCAGCGCTACTGGGGTTGCCCGATCCCGATCGTGCACTGCGACGCCTGTGGCGACGTGCCGGTTCCGGAAGACCAGTTGCCGGTCAAGCTGCCTGAAGACGTGGTACCGGACGGCGCCGGCTCGCCGCTGGCGCGCATGCCCGAGTTCTACGAATGCAGCTGCCCGACTTGCGGCGCACCGGCCAAGCGCGAAACCGACACGATGGACACCTTCGTCGAGTCCTCGTGGTACTTCGCCCGCTACGCCTCGCCCAATTACGAAGGCGGCATGGTCGACCCTAAAGCGGCCAACCACTGGCTGCCCGTTGATCAATACATCGGCGGCATCGAACACGCGATTCTTCACCTGCTGTACGCGCGCTTCTTCCACAAGCTGATGCGCGACGAAGGCCTGGTCACTTCGAACGAACCGTTCAAGAACCTGCTGACCCAAGGCATGGTGGTCGCCGAGACGTTTTATCGTCTGGAAGCCAACGGCAGCAAAACCTGGTTCAACCCGGCCGATGTCGAGTTCGAACGTGATGCCAAGGCCAAGATCATCGGCGCCAAGCTGATCGCCGACGGCCTGCCGGTCGAAATCGGCGGCATCGAGAAGATGGCCAAGTCCAAGAACAATGGCGTCGACCCCCAGTCGATGATCGACCAGTACGGCGCTGATACTTGCCGTCTGTTCATGATGTTCGCCTCGCCGCCCGACATGAGCCTGGAATGGTCCGACTCCGGCGTCGAAGGTTCCCATCGCTTCCTCAAGCGTGTGTGGCGCCTGTCGCAAGCCCACGTCAACGCAGGCTTGCCGGGTGCTCTGGACAAGACCGCGCTCAACGATGATCAGAAAGCCATACGCCGCTCGATCCACCTGGCCATCAAGCAAGCCGGCCAGGACGTCGGGCAGCACCACAAATTCAACACCGCCATCGCTCAGGTCATGACGCTGATGAACGTGCTGGAGAAAGCCTCACAGGCCGCGCCGCAGGACCGGGCGCTGTTGCAGGAAGGTCTGGAAACGGTGGCTCTGCTGCTGGCCCCGATCACCCCGCACATCAGCCATGAACTCTGGACAGCGCTGGGCCATAAAGATCCAGTGATCAACGCCGGCTGGCCGGTTGTCGATGATTCGGCACTGGTGCAGGACACCTTGCAGCTGGTGATTCAGGTGAACGGCAAACTGCGTGGTCATCTCGACATGCCGGCCAGCGCCAGCCGCGAAGACATCGAGGCCGCTGCACGGGCCAACGAAAACGTCCTGCGTTTTGTCGATGGCCTGACGATCCGCAAAGTGATCGTCGTGCCCGGCAAACTGGTGAACATTGTCGCCAGCTGACTGGATCAGGCGTCCGGCGATTCCGGGCGCTGAAAATACTTCCAGGGTCGGCAGGGTCGACCCAAACGGATTCAAGGGGAGCAACAAGATGATCAAACGCAATCTGCTGGTTATGGGCCTCGCCGTGCTGCTGAGCGCCTGCGGTTTCCAGCTGCGTGGTACCGGCACCACGGCGATGCAACTCAAGGAACTGGACGTCAGCGCGCGCAACCTCTACGGAGAAGTCGTGACCCAGCTGACCCAGGTCCTCAAGAACAGCGGCGTACACGTCTACACCGGCGCCCCATACAAACTGATTCTGGTCCGTGAAGACGAGACCCAGCGCACCGCGAGCTATGCAGGCTCCGGACGTTCGGCCGAGTATGAGCTGACCAACGTCGTGAAGTATGAAATCCACGGGGTCAAGGATGTACTGCTGCTGGACGACAGCGTTCAGTCACAGAAAACCTTCGTGCATGACGGCAACAATCTGATCGGTTCGGACCAGGAAGCCGAGCAGATCCGCAAGGAAATGCGCAGCGACATCGTGCAGAAGCTCATGGCTCGTCTGCAGCAGCTGACGCCTGCGCACCTGGATGAACTGCAAGCCAAGGCCGACGCCGCGGCCAAGGCTCAGGCCGACGCAGAAGCCGCGGCACAGCGCATTCGCGACGAGACGCCTCAGCAATCGCCCATTCAGATCCCTGCCCAGTAAAGGTCCCGGGGCTGGTACGCCAGCCCCGCCCCTCTTCGATCGATGAAACTCGCCCCCGCCCAACTCGCCAAACACCTCAACGGCACGCTTGCGCCTATTTACATCGTCAGCGGTGATGATCCGCTGCAATGTCAGGAGGCGTGTGATGCGATCCGCGCCGCTGCCCGCCAGCAAGGTTTCGATGAACGCCAGGTGTTCAGCGCCGACTCGTCGTTCGACTGGGGCACGCTGTTACAGGCGGGTGCCAGCATGTCGCTGTTCGCGGAGCGTCGCCTGCTGGAGCTGCGCCTGCCCTCGGGCAAACCCGGGGACAAGGGCGCCGCCGCCATTCTGGAATACTGCGCGCGTCCTGCCGAAGACACGCTGCTGCTGATCAGCCTGCCCAAACTCGATGGCAGCGCGCAGAAGACCAAGTGGGGCAAGGCGCTGGTAGAAGGTGCGCAGACCCAGTTTGTGCAAATCTGGCCTGTGGATGCCGGGCAGTTGCCCCAGTGGATTCGACAGCGCCTGTCACAGGCAGAGTTGTCGGCCACTCAGGATGCGGTCGAATTGATCGCCGCGCGCGTCGAAGGCAACTTGCTGGCGGCCGCGCAGGAAATCGAAAAGCTCAAACTGATGGCCGAAGAAGGCCAGATCACGGTCGAGACGGTGCAAGCGGCGGTGGCCGACAGCGCGCGGTTTGACGTGTTTGGGCTCACCGATGCGATCCTCAACGGCGAAGCCGCTCACGCCTTGCGCATGCTCGAAGGCTTGCGGGGCGAAGGCGTCGAGCCGCCGGTGATCCTGTGGGCCTTGTCGCGAGAGCTGCGAGTGCTGGCCAATCTGGCGCTGCAAGTCAATCAAGGCATCCCGCTGGACAAGGCGTTCAGCCAGGCCCGCCCTCCGATCTGGGACAAGCGCAAGCCGTTGATGGGCAAGGCACTGCAACGGCACTCGGCCAGTCGTTGGGGACATTTGCTGATGGATGCACAACACATCGATGCGCAAATCAAAGGCCAGGCCGCAGGTTCGGTGTGGAGCAGTCTGAGTCGGTTGTCGCTGCTGATGGCCGGACAGCGATTGGCGTTGCCGTCTGAATAAACCTGCTTGACGGCCATTGCACAAATCGCCTTATGCATCCTGCAGGTGGGAGGGAGCTTGCTCGCGATGCGTCAGGCCAGACGTTGCAATATTGGCAGAACGACCGCGATCGCGAGCAAGCTCCCTCCCACCGGCATGGCAATTAATTGTGCGCCGATCCCGATAGCGCACATCAATTAGACACTCCCGCCAATCTGCCCGATTATTTCTCCCGCTTCACCCACCCCCCAAGAGAGCACTCGCCATGAGCAAGCCGAAAAAACGGCCGAACAAAGCCAAATCCATTATTGCCCAGCCCCTGTTCCGCAGCCGTCAGGAACAACCGGCCAAAGGCAAAGGCAGCTACCGCCGCGAAGCCTTCCAGTCTAATAGCTGGGAGGCTTCTTCCGTTATGGCGGCTTGAAATGACCGCTAAAGCGTCCCGAGCCCCGTCAAGCCGGCAGGCATGTTAAGGTCTGCACCTAACGGTTTTTCGCTCTGGACCCAAGAATGCCCTTTTGTTTTCTACGTCGTTGGCATGTGCGCCAACTGATCACTGTTTCCAGTCTCCTCATCCTGGTCGCCTGCGCAGAACAACCCACCGCCGCAGTCGCCACACCTCTTCAAGTCGCCAACACGGCTTCGACCACGCCCAGTGCAGTGGCTCAACCTGACGACACCAATTTCGAAATCCAGCCGCCCATGACGTTTGCCGAATGGCAATCGACATTCCGTGCGCAGGCATTGAGTGCGGGCATCCGGCCTGACGTCTTCGACACCGCTTTCGCAGGCGTGACGCCGGACATGAGCGTAGTCAAAGCAGACCGCAGTCAGCCCGAATTCAGCCGCCCGGTGTGGGAATACCTGGACGGCGCGATGTCGGCAGTACGTGTACGCAAAGGCCAGGCATTGCTGAACCAATACGCTGACGTCCTGCAGCAGATCGAGCAGCGCTATGGCGTTGATCGTCAGGCGCTGGTGGCCGTGTGGGGCATGGAGAGCAGCTTCGGGCAGTTTCAGGGCACGCAATCAGTGATTCGCTCCCTGGCAACCCTGGCCTACGAAGGCCGCCGCCCGCAATTTGCTCAGGATCAACTGATCGCAGCGCTGCAAATCCTGCAGCATGGCGACATCGATGCGCCCAGCATGCTCGGCTCCTGGGCCGGCGCGATGGGGCAGACGCAGTTCATTCCTACGACCTACAACACTCACGCCGTGGATTTTGATGGCGACGGTCGACGGGACATCTGGAACAACCCCGGCGATGCGCTGGCCTCTACCGCGCATTACTTGCAAAGCTCAGGCTGGCAAAAAGGGCAACCTTGGGGTTTCGAGGTCCAGTTGGCCCAGGGTTTCGATTACGCGCTGGCCGACGCATCCACACGCAAAAGCATCGGCGAATGGCAGCAACTGGGTTTGAAGCTGCCGAACGGTTCTGCGCTGCCGGTCAATCTCCTGCAGCAGCAAGCCGCGTTGCTGTTGCCCGCGGGCTACAAAGGTCCGGCGTTTTTGGTCATGGATAACTTCCGCGCCATTCTCAAGTACAACAACTCGTCCTCTTACGCACTGGGTATCGGCCTGCTGTCCGAGCGTTTCAACGGCGGCGGTTACGTCATGGGTGACTGGCCACGCTCAGATCGCCCTCTGAGTCGATCAGAGCGTATTGAACTGCAAACGCTGCTCTCGGCCCGACAATACGACGCAGGTGCGCCAGACGGCATCATCGGCGCCAATACGCGCAAGGCGATCCGCAGCGCACAGCAGTCGTTTGGCTGGCCGGCAGATGGTTATCCCACCCATGAGTTGCTGGATAACCTGCGTAAGCCGTAATGGCGATGAGCGCTTGCCTCGCACCTTGTGGGAGGGAGCTTGCTCGCGCAGGCTGAGGTTCTGCCAATGAGGGTATAGCGCCTCACTCGGCCCCATCGCGAGCAAGCTCCCTCCCACAGGTGGTTACACAAAATACAACGGGCCGGATATCACTATCCGGCCCGTTTTTCTTTGCGCTGACGTGGGGGCGGTTTATCAGCCCGCTGTCAGCATGTTGATCGTTCCCACGCTCCGCGTGGGAATGCAGCCTGTGACGCTCTGCGTCACTGAGGGCGGACGCGGAGCGTGGGAATGATCGGAATACCTGCGTAAGCCGCAGGGACGCGCACCACCTGTAGGAGCGAATTTATTCGCGAATCGACGGTGCGTGCGATGAGGATTGATCAGCCATACCCACGCCTCGCGAATAAATTCGCTCCTACAGGGAGCAATCAGAAAACAGAATGCAAAACGGGCCGGATATCACTATCCGGCCCGTTTTTTTGCGCTGAAGTGGCGGCGGTTTATCAGCCCGCTGTCAGCATGTTCTTGACCAGGTTCGCCTGCTCGTCAGCGTGGTAAGACGAACGCACCAGCGGGCCGGACGCGACGTTCTTGAAGCCCATCTTGTAGCCTTCTTCGGCAAACCAGGCGAACACGTCCGGATGCACGAAGCGCTCGACCGGCAAGTGGCTGCGCGACGGCTGCAGGTACTGGCCCAGAGTAAGCATGTCGATGTTGTGCTCGCGCATGCGCTTCATCACTTCGATGACTTCGTCGTCCGTCTCACCCAGGCCCAGCATCAAGCCGGATTTGGTGGGGACGTGAGGCACCATCTCTTTGAAACGCTGCAACAGCGTTAACGACCACTGGTAATCGGAACCCGGGCGCGCGGCCTTGTACAGGCGAGGCACGGTTTCCAAGTTGTGGTTGAAGACATCCGGAGGTGTCGCAGCAGTGATTTGCAGTGCGATGTCCATGCGGCCGCGATAGTCCGGGACCAGCGTTTCCAGCTGCACATTGGGCGACAGCGCGCGGATTTCACGGATGCAGTCGGCAAAATGCTGGGCACCGCCATCACGCAGGTCATCGCGATCAACCGAAGTGATCACTACGTACTTGAGGCGCATGTCGGCGATGGCGATGGCGAGGTTTTTCGGCTCGTCGGCATCCAGCGCTTTCGGACGACCGTGACCCACGTCGCAGAACGGGCAGCGACGGGTGCAGATGTCGCCCATGATCATGAACGTCGCAGTGCCGCCTGAGAAGCACTCGCCCAGGTTCGGGCAGGACGCTTCTTCGCACACGCTGTGCAGCTTGTGTTTGCGCAGCAGTTGTTTGACGCGGTCGACTTCTGGCGAGACCGGAATACGGACGCGAATCCAGTCCGGTTTTTTCGGCAGATCTACTGTGGGGATGATTTTTACCGGGATACGCGCGACTTTTTCCGCGCCGCGCAGTTTGACGCCGGCTTCCACTTTCGCACGTCCGGCATTGACCGTGACTGTGGGGATCAGGGTTTGGACGGCGTTTTCTGTTTGAACGGCCTCAGCCGTGTCATGCGCAGTAGTCATATCAATCGATTCCGCCCGTGAGGGTCGTCTGCTCAGCGTAGTCGAGGTGTCTGACGAGCTGCGCACGCAGCCGGGCACTAACCTCGGCAAATTCAATCGGCCCTGCATGGTCACGCAGCTGGGTCATTGCCAGCCCCGCATAACCGCAGGGATTGATCCGTTTAAACGGTTCAAGATCCATGTCGACGTTCAGCGCCAGACCATGAAACGAACAGCCATTGCGGATACGAAGGCCCAACGAGGCAATCTTTGCCCCATCGACGTAGACCCCCGGTGCATCCGCTTTTGCCGCTGCTGTCACGCCATAACTGGCGAGCAGTGCGATCAGGGAGTGTTCAATGCGGGTGACCAGATCACGCACGCCGAACCCAAGGCGACGTACATCCAGTAACAGATACGCCACCAGTTGGCCCGGGCCATGATATGTCACTTGGCCGCCGCGATCGACCTGTACCACCGGAATGTTACCCGGCAACAGCAAATGTTCGGGTTTGCCGGCCTGTCCCTGGGTAAAAACCGGCGGATGCTGCACCAGCCACACTTCATCGCCAACCTCGCGATCGCGGTCATCGGTGAAGCGTTTCATGGCGTGCCAGGTGGGCTCGTAGTCGACCAGACCGAGGTCACGAAAGCCCAGGCTGTCAGTCATCAGAGCACCATGTGCACAAAACCTGTGGCACGCAGTTCGCTGTTGATGTCGTAGAGCTGGTCTTGGCCGGTAGCGATGATGTGCAACTGGACGGTGGTGTATTTACCGTTGCTGCTTTGGCGCTCGGCCAGCGTGTTGTGGTCCACGGTCGCGTGTTTCTCAAGGATTTCGATGATGCGGTCCTTGAAGCCCACGCCCGTATCGCCGATGACCTTGATGGGGTAGTCCGCACAAGGGAATTCGATTTTTGGCGCTTTAACGTCGGTATCTGTCATGGCAGTAACGGCCTCGTAAGCCGAGAAAACGGACAGCTCCCCGCCGCGCCGGGCGGCAGGGGCACAAGGAACGGTGGATCAGTTGAACAAGCCGTAGAAGAACAGACGGATGCTATCCCACAGGCGGCGGAAGATACCACCTTCATCGACAGCGTCCAGCGCGATCAGATTAGCAGTGTGCACAACCTTGTCGTCCAGCTTCACTTCGATTTTGCCGATGACATCGCCCTTGGCGATCGGCGCAACCAGCTGTGGATTCATGGTCATGCTGGCGGCGAGCTTTTTCATTTCGCCTTTAGGCATGGTCATGGTCAGGTCTTCAGCCAGACCGGCTTTGACTTGACGCTCGGTGCCCTTCCAGACTGGCGCCTGGGCAAGTTCAGTGCCCTTCTGATAGAAGCTCTGGGTTTCGAAGAAGCGGAAACCGTAAGTCAGCAGCTTCTGGGTTTCGGCAGCACGCGCTTGCTCGCTGTTGGTACCGAAGACCACGGCGATCAGGCGCATGCCATCACGAACCGCCGAAGACACCATGCAGTAGCCGGCTTCTTCGGTGTGGCCGGTCTTCAAACCGTCAACGGTCTTGTCGCGCCACAGCAACAGGTTGCGGTTAGGTTGCTTGATGCCGTTCCAGAAGAACTCTTTCTGCGAGTAGATCGCGTAGTGAGCCGGGTCTTCGTGGATGATCGCGCGGGCCAGGATCGCCATGTCATGAGCGGTTGCATAGTGCTCAGGGTTTGGCAGGCCGGTCGGGTTCATGAAGTGGCTGTTGACCATCCCCAGATCGCCCGCGGTCTTGTTCATCATGTCGGCGAACGCGTCTTCACTGCCGGCGATGTGCTCGGACAGCGCGACACTGGCGTCGTTGCCGGACTGAATGATGATGCCGTGCAGCAAATCGCTGACCGTCACCTGGCTGCCGACCTTGATGAACATCCGCGAACCGCCTGTGCGCCAGGCGTTTTCGCTGATGGTTACAGGATCGTTCTCGCCGATCTGGCCACGACGGATCTCCAGTGTCGCGATGTAAGCGGTCATCAGTTTGGTCAGGCTGGCTGGCGGCAGACGTTGGTCGCCGTTGTTTTCAACCAGGACATTCCCGCTGTTGGCGTCCATCAGCACGTAAGCCTTGGCAGCCAATTGCGGTGGAGATGGCGTCATCTGTTCAGCCGCGAATACAGCAGGCGCGGTGAATAGCGGAATAAGCAGGCAAAGGCGTTTTGCAAAGGTGGTGATGTTCATCCGTCTCTCGAAAATGCTAATGGGCAAACATGCCCTCGCGGGCAAAGCTATGGCGCCAGGCGACCCTGGCAAACGCGCCCGGCCTTACGGCTGAACGCGTGAACAGTTGCTGGTAACGCTTGCTCTGTGGCAAGTCGCCGTCGGCAGCAACTTCAATCGGGCCTCGTTGCCGAGCCTCCAATCACTGATCCGACGTGACAACGCTTGGGGAGCCAAGATTGGCCGACCTTACGCTGTTTTGCAGTTGCTGGGCTTCACCCGGCGTGTCGACCGGCCCCAACCGTACCCGATAAAGCGTCTGTTGATTGCGCGCTATCGAGCTCACGAAAACCGGTGCCCGCACCATCCCGCTCAGCTTGGACCTCAGCAGTTCCGCAGCGTCCGGGTTGGCGAAGGCTCCCACCTGGAGAAATAGCCCAGACGCTTGTCCTGAAGCGTTTTTTTTTGCGTCGATCTGCACCGGAACAGGCGCGACTGGCGCGGCATGCTGCTGCGGTGGCGGCGTCCATTGCTCGATGGTGCCGGCAGAAGCGGTGATCACCGGCGCAGCTTGCGTGCGCACCGGCGCAGCACTGGCAACCTGTGGCTGATCCAGCATCAACGGCGCAGGCTTGCCGCGCTGAGCCCAGTATTGAGCCGGGTCGATGCCTTCGACCTTGACCCGCGCTGTGCCGATTTCCGCATAGCCCAGCTTTTTGGCAGCGGCATAGGACAAGTCGATGATCCGGTCCGAATAGAACGGCCCACGGTCGTTGACGCGCAGGATCACCGTGCGGTTGTTGTCCAGATTGGTTACGCGTACGTAGCTGGGCAGCGGCAGCGTCTTGTGCGCCGCGCTCATGCCGTACAGGTCATAGACCTCGCCGTTGGCGGTGTTCTGACCATGGAATTTGGTGCCATACCACGACGCAGTCCCGGTCTGGGCGTAGGTTGCGGAGTCGTTGAGCGGGAAGTAAGTCTTGCCCAGCACGGTGTAAGGATTGGCCTTGTAAGGGCCGGTGTGCAGCGTCGGCACTGCATCAGGGATGCGTGAAACGTCTACGTCCCACCAAGGCGCGCCGTCTTTGTGAGCCCGGTTGATGTCCAGCCCCGGCTGAGCGCGGACAATGCCGCCCTGCGGCTTGGAACGAGTGGGGCTGTTTGATGAGCAACTGACAATTAATAATGTCAGCGCCGCGAAGGCCATCAGTTTCAATGGTTGTTGAATCGGCAAAGACCGCATTACTTGACGCCCCGAGCTTGAACCAGTCGTTCAGACAGCTGATGCACGGCCATGGCGTACATCACACTGCGGTTGTAACGCGTGATTGCATAAAAATTCTTTAATCCCATCCAGTACTCCGGACCGTTATCGCCTTCGAGGCGAAACGCCGTGACCGGCATGTCATCGCGCAGCGCATCATGACTTGCCCAACCCAAGGCTCGCAACTCCCCGACGGTCTTTACCGGCTCGATTCCCGGACTCAGACCCTGGTCAACCCGCTCGCCACTGACGCTGGCAGGGCTGACAACGCCCTCGCCTGCCACCCAGCCGTGACGTTTGAAATAGCTGGCAACGCTGCCGATCGCATCTTCAGGATCGTTCCAGATATTGATGTGGCCGTCGCCGTCGAAGTCCACCGCGTAGGCGCGAAAACTGCTCGGCATAAACTGCGGCAAACCCATCGCGCCTGCGTAAGATCCCTTGAGCGTCAGAGGGTCCACCTGCTGTTCGCGGGCCAGCAACAGGAACTCGCGCAGCTCCTTACGAAAGAAATCAGCACGGGGCGGGTAATCGAAACCCAGCGTCGACAATGCGTCGATCACCCGGTAATTGCCCGTATTACGCCCGAAAAAGGTCTCAACGCCGATGATCGCAACAATCACCTGAGCCGGCACACCGTACTCTTTTTCAGCGCGAGTCAGCGTCGCCTCGTGCTGACGCCAGAAGTCCACACCGCGGGCAATGCGCGCATCGGTGAGGAACATCGGCCGATAATCTTTCCACGGTTTTACGCGCTCGGCCGGACGGGAAATTGCGTCGAGAATCGACTGCTTACGTTCCACATCTCGAAAGACGTCGATCAACTGCTCACCCGCAAAACCATAGTCACGTGTCATTTCACCGACGAATTCAGCAACCTGGGGCGAGCCCTCATAACTGCCGGCGAGCGCCTCCTGCATCGTGCCGAGCATGCCCACCAGTCCGACCAGCGGTGCATATCGAGCTGCCCAGCCACAAACGACTTGCATTGAGTTGTTCACCTTAATCAAACCTGAGCGATCCACTTGCGATGGGTGTGGATCGACATCAAAACACCAAACGCTGACAGCAGCGTCACGAGCGAAGTTCCGCCGTAGCTAATGAAGGGCAACGGTACCCCCACCACCGGCAACAAGCCGCTGACCATACCGATGTTCACGAAGACATATACAAAAAATGTCATGGTCAGACTGCCAGCCAGCAGTTTGCCGTACAGCGTTTGCGCCTGGGCAGTGATCACCAGACCCCGACCAATCAGCAGCAGATAGATCAGCAATAGCGCGCAGATCCCCACCAGGCCGAACTCTTCCCCGAGTACGGCGATGATGAAGTCAGTGTGGCTTTCCGGCAGAAAATCCAGGTGCGACTGCGTGCCCAGCAGCCAGCCTTTACCAAACACGCCGCCCGAACCGATAGCCGCCTTGGACTGAATGATGTTCCAGCCGGTGCCCAGCGGGTCGCTCTCCGGATCGAGGAACGTCAGGATTCGCTGCTTCTGGTAGTCGTGCATGAAGAAAAACCACATCGCGACTGCCACCGGCACCGCCGCGGCAATAACGCTGATGATCCAGCGCCAGCGCAACCCGGCCATGAACAGCACAAAGGTCCCGGACGCCAGGATCAACAGCGAAGTGCCCAGGTCCGGCTGCCGCACAATCAGAATGAAGGGAATGCCAATCAGCGCAAGACTGAGCGCGACATGCTTGAGATGCGGCGGCAGCGTGCGCTTGGACAGGTACCAGGCGATGGTCGCCGGCATGATGATTTTCATGAATTCAGAGGGCTGAAAGCGAATCACGCCCGGGATGTTGATCCAGCGCGTGGCGCCCATGGCGTTGTGGCCCATGACGTCCACAACCACCAGCAACATCACCCCCAGCACATAGGCCACCGGCACCCATCGCGCCATGAATCGCGGTTCCAGCTGAGCGATGACGAACATCGACACCAGGCCGATCCCGAACGAGGTCGCTTGCTTGATCAGCAAATCCCAACTCTTGCCGCTGGCCGAATACAGGACGAACAGACTGCCGGCGGCCAGCGTCAGCAACAGGATCAGTAGCGGGCCATCGACGTGAATCTTCTGCAGAAAAGTGGCGCGGCGACGCATCACGTCTTCGCTGGACAGAATGCGGTCGAAATTACTCTTCACGGGCCGCGGTCTCCGGAGGCTGCGTAGTACTGACGTATTCGGGCTTCAGACGGCCTTGCGGGTCCAGCAGCCAGGCATCCATCACCTGACGGACCACTGGCGCTGCAACGCCGGAACCGGACTCACCGTTCTCGACCATCACCGCCACCACGATTTTCGGGTTATCAGCAGGGGCAAAACCCACGAACAAGGCATGGTCGCGGTGGCCTTCCTGAATCTTGGTGCGATCGTATTTTTCGCCCTGGCGAATGGCGACAACCTGGGCAGTACCACTCTTGCCTGCAATTCTGTACTGCGAACCGATGGCAGCTTTGCGCGCCGTACCCCGCGCGCCGTGCATCACCTGCTGCATGCCGTGATTGACCTTGTTCCAGTCCGACGGATCGCGCAGCACGATATCAGGCATCGGGTTTTCATCGACCGGTTTTTGTCCCTCGATGGTCTTGGCCAGATGCGGTCTATTCCATTTGCCCTTGTTCGCGACCAAGGCCGTGGCCTGCGCCAATTGCAGCGGTGTGGCCTGCATGTAACCCTGGCCGATCCCCAGAATGAGGGTCTCTCCGGGGAACCACGCCTGGCGCCGGGTGATGCGCTTCCAGTCCCGGGACGGCATCAGGCCGGGAGATTCTTCGAACATATCCAGTGACACTTTCTGGCCGATACCGAACTTGTTCAGGTACGTCGAGAGACGGTCGATACCGACCTTGTGCGCCAGATCGTAAAAGTAGGTGTCGTTGGAACGCATGATGGCGGTGTCCAGATCGACCCAGCCGTCACCCGTGCGATTCCAGTTCCGGTATTTGTGGTCGTAATTGGGCAGTTGGTAGTAGCCCGGATCGAACACTCGGGTACTGGCGGTCACCACGCCCGTGTCCAGCCCGGCGATGGCCACGGCAGGCTTGATGGTTGAGCCCGGCGGGTACAGGCCGCGCAGAATCCGGTTGAACAGCGGGCGGTCCACCGAGTCGCGCAGCTCGGCATAGGCCTTGAAGCTGATGCCGGTCACGAACAGGTTGGGATCGAAACTCGGCTGACTGACCATCGCCAGCACTTCACCGGTGTTCGGATCGAGCGCCACAACCGCGCCACGACGCCCGCCCAACGCAGCTTCGGCAGCTTCCTGCAGCTGGATGTCCAGGCTCAGGACGATATCCTTCCCCGGAACCGGATCAGTGCGTTTGAGCACACGCAATACCCTGCCACGTGCGTTGGTTTCAACTTCTTCGTAACCCACCTGACCGTGCAGCTCGGGCTCGTAGAAGCGCTCGATGCCGGTTTTGCCGATGTGGTGAGTGCCGCTGTAATTCACAGGATCGAGGGACCTGAGTTCTTTCTCGTTGATGCGCCCCATGTACCCGACCGAGTGCGCAAAGTGCGCGCCCTGCGGGTAGTGACGGACCAGCTGCGCAACTACTTCAACGCCCGGCAGGCGGAACTGATTGACCGCCACCAGAGCGATTTGCTCTTCGGTCAGCTCGAACAGAATGGGCACCGGCTCAAACGGACGGCGCCCCTGCTTCATGCGTTTTTCGAAGATGATCCGGTCGTCCGGCGTGAGCTGCAGCACTTCGACGATGGTGTCGAGGATCTGCGCCCAATCCCCGGAGCGCTCGCGGGTCATGCTCAGACTGAAACTGGGGCGGTTGTCCGCGACAACCAGGCCATTGCGGTCATAGATCAGGCCACGACTCGGGGGAATCGGCTGGACGTGAACGCGGTTGTTCTCCGAAAGCGTGGAGTGGTAGTCGTACTGAATGACCTGAAGGAAGTACAACCGGGCCACCAACACGCAGATCAGCACGATCACCGCCACTGCACCGACCACGACTCGGCTGCGCACCAGGCGTGCGTCCTTCTCGTGATCTTTCAGGCGAATCGGCTGAGACATTTAGGGCGTGTTCACAGTGAAGGGCGGCAACGCTACTTGTGATAAGGGTGCCCGGACAGCACGGTCCAGGCGCGATAGATCTGCTCACCGATGAGGATGCGCACCAAGGGATGCGGCAACGTCAGCGGCGACAACGACCAGCGCTGCTCGGCACGCGCGCAGACCTCCGGCGCCAGCCCTTCCGGACCGCCGACCATCAGGTTCACGGTACGCGAGTCCAGGCGCCAGCGATCGAGTTCGCCCGCCAGTTGCTCGGTGCTCCACGGTTTGCCGTGGACTTCGAGGGTGACGATCCGCTCGCCCGGCTGCACTTTCGCCAGCATGGCCTCGCCTTCCTGACGGATCAGGCGCGCCACGTCGGCGTTCTTGCCTCGGGTATTGAGCGGAATTTCCACCAGATCGAGCGCCAGTTCGGACGGCAGACGCTTGGCATACTCATGCCAACCCTCTTCCACCCACTTGGGCATGCGCGAACCAACAGCGATCAAACGCAGACGCACAACGAACCCTTAGTTCTGGTCTTTGTTGAGCTTGTCGAAGTGCTCATGCGGCGTTTCCGGGCTGTGGTGTGCAGCACTGGCGGCGCGGCTTTGCTCAGCGCCCTGCCACAAACGCTCCAGGTCGTAGAACTGGCGGGCGGCGGCGGTCATCATGTGCACGATCACGTCGCCCAGGTCGAGCAGAACCCAATCGCTTTCGCCCTTGCCTTCTTCGCCCAGCGGCTGCGCGCCCTTGGCTTTGACGTTCTCGCGAACCTTGTCGAGCATCGCGTTGATCTGACGATTGGACGTACCGGTGGCGATCACCATGTAGTCGGTCAGGCTGTGCTTGTCCTTGACGTCGATGACCAGAATGTCCTGGGCTTTGATGTCTTCCAGGGCGGCCTTGGTCAGTTCAACCAGCTCTTCGCCGGACAGGGTGTTTTTTTGCTTGGTCATATAAAACTCGTTCAGTTCAATTGGGCGCACGGTAAAGCCCGTGCGCCTCGATGTAGGCCAGTACGGCGTCTGGCACCAGAAAACGTACCGACTTCCCGCTGGCCAGCAGTTGACGGATCTGGGTGGCAGACACCGAAAGCGGCGTCTGCCAGACGAATGTAATGTTTCCGCCAGGCCCCTTCAGGGCCTTCGGATCGCTGACTGCACGTCCCGCCAGCAGGTTTCGCATGGCGTCCGGTGACTCGCTGTCAGCGTCCGGGCGTTGCAGCACCACGATATGGCAGTGCTCCAGCAACTCTTCCCACCGATGCCAGGAGGGTAGTCCGCAAAAAGCGTCCCAGCCCAGCAACAGGAATAACTGGTCGTCGGCGGCCAGTTCTGCGCGCATCGACTCCAGTGTGTCTATCGTGTACGACGGTTTGTCCCGCTTCAGCTCGCGGTCGTCTACCGTCAGTGGCGATACGCCTGCCACTGCACTCTGAACCATCGCCAGACGGTCCTCGGCAGAAACATGCGGCGTATCGCGATGAGGTGGTCTGGCGCTAGGCGTCAGACGCAATTCATCAAGATCCAGCAGTGCGGCCACTTCCAGTGCGCCCCGCAGATGTCCGATATGGACCGGGTCGAACGTACCGCCGAGCATGCCGATACGCTTGGGCTTTTTGACCACAGCCTTCGCACCGTCGGTAGCGGGCTGTCGGTGTTGGGCCAAGTCAGGCAGGCTCCTGGCCGCGCAGCTGATGACCGTCGCCGATCACGATGTACTTCTCGCAGGTCAGGCCCTCAAGCCCTACCGGACCGCGGGCGTGGATCTTATCAGTAGAAATCCCGATTTCGGCACCCAATCCGTATTCAAAGCCATCGGCGAAGCTGGTCGGAGCGTTGACCATCACCGAACTCGAGTCGACTTCAGCCATGAAGCGGCGAGTCTGGCCCTGATGATCGGAGACGATGGCGTCGCTGTGATGCGAGCCATAGTGATTAATGTGTTCGATGGCCTGATCCAGACTGTCGACGATACGAATCGACAGGATCGGTGCCAGATACTCGGTGTGCCAGTCTTCTTCGGTGGCCGGATTGACTTCGACTAGGTCGCGGGTACGTTCGCAACCGCGCAGTTCGACGCCTTTTTCGCGCAACTGCGCAGCCATTGGCGGCAGGAATGCGGCGGCGACAGCCTGGTCAACCAGCAGGGTTTCCATGGCACCGCAGATGCCGTAGCGATAAGTCTTGGCGTTGAAGCAGATGCGCTGGGCTGCTGCCAGGTCAGCGTATTCGCTGACGTAAACGTGGCAGATGCCGTCCAGGTGTTTGATGACCGGCACCTTCGCGTCGCGGCTGACGCGCTCGATCAGGCCCTTGCCGCCACGGGGAACGATGACGTCCACGTACTCGGGCATGGTGATCAGAGCGCCGACTGCAGCCCGGTCAGTGGTTTCGACCACTTGCACCACGGCTGCCGGCAGGCCGGCTTCGGCCAGACCGCGCTGGATGCAGGCAGCAATGGCACGGTTGGAGTGGATCGCCTCTGAGCCGCCACGCAGGATGGTGGCGTTGCCGGACTTGAGGCACAGGCTGGCGGCGTCGATGGTCACGTTCGGACGCGACTCATAAATGATGCCCACCACGCCCAATGGCACGCGCATTTTGCCGACTTGGATGCCGGATGGCTGGAAGTTCATGTCACGAATAGTGCCGATGGGGTCCGGCAGAGTCGTCACCTGACGCAACCCGACGATCATGCTGTCGATGCGTGCGGGGGTCAGGGCGAGGCGTTCAAGCAGTGCCGGCTCAAGTCCGTTGGCACGGCCTGCAGCCAGATCCATCTCGTTGGCGGCTGTCAATTCTGCACGGGCAGCGTCCAGCGCTGCGGCGGTGGCCTGCAGGGCGCGGTTTTTCTGCGCTGTGCTGGCGCGGCCGATCACGCGGGAAGCCTCGCGAGCGGCGCGACCCAGGCGGGTCATGTAGTCAAGAACGGACTCAGTCATGGTCTCAGAGGTCTTGGCAGAGAGGAAAGCGGCGGATTATAGCTGTCGGGCGCTCACAGCGACAGCAGTGACAGGCGGATGGTCGATATAAGCTGTAAACGCTGGGGAAAGAAGGCTAACTGTTGGAGCGAGGCTTGCCCGCGAAGCTAACGGCGTAGTGTCAGGGAAGATCAGATTGCTAGCTTCGCGGGCAAGCCTCGCTCCAACAAACCTGCTTTAGCTGTTCAGCTGCAATTAAGTCTGATGTTGCTATGATCCGCGCATCCATCCCACGGCCAGCCTGCCTTTCATGCTCGACGAACTGCCCACCGCCCTCCCCGACAGCTTCTTCCATCGCGATGCCCAGACCCTTGCCCGTGACTTGCTGGGTAAAGTCATCCGGCACAAGGTCGGCGAGCTGTGGCTGTCGGCGCGCATTATCGAAACCGAAGCCTATTACTTCGAGGAAAAGGGCAGCCATGCCTCACTCGGCTATACAGAAAAGCGTAAGGCTTTGTTTCTGGATGGCGGCCACATTTACATGTATTACGCCCGAGGCGGGGACTCCTTGAACTTCAGCGCGCAAGGGCCTGGCAATGCCGTGCTGATCAAGTCGGCCTATCCGTGGGTCGACGTGCGTTCCAATGAAAACAGCCTGGCGCAGATGCTCGTAAACAACCCAAATTCAGACGGCTCGATCCGCACGCCAGAGCGGTTGTGTGCCGGTCAAACCTTGCTGTGCAAAGCGCTTGGGGTGAAGGTACCGACGTGGGACGCCAAGCGTTTCGACCAGGAGTTGCTGTTCGTCGAGGACGTCGGACAAACCCCGCCACGCATTATCCAGACCACGCGCCTGGGCATCCCCACAGGCCGCGACGAACACTTGATGTATCGCTTCGTCGACGCCGCCTACGCACGCTTCTGCACACGGAACCCCCTCAGACGCGGACAGGTCGAAGGTCGCGATTACCATTTCATCGAGCAAGGAAACTGACCCATGGGCTCATGGCTCGACAGCATCACCACTTGGCTGACCGCTAACCCTTCATGGCTCAGTGTGGCGATTTTTCTGGTGGCGTTCGTCGAATGCCTGGCCATTGCCGGCATCATCGTCCCAGGCACAGTGGCCCTGTTTGCGATAGCGGCGCTGGCGGGCAGCGGCATCCTGCCCCTTGGCGAAGCATTACTGCTGGGGTTTCTCGGCGGCTTGCTTGGCGACGCCGTTTCATACTTTCTCGGTAGACGCTTCCATCAGAACATCCGGCAACTGCCCTTCCTGCGTAACCACCCGGAATGGATCGGCAGCGCCGAGACCTATTTCCAGCGCTATGGCATCGCCAGTTTGCTAGTGGGCCGTTTCATTGGCCCGCTTCGGCCGATGTTGCCGATGGTTGCAGGCATGTTCGACATGCCAGTGGTGCGTTTCGCCGGTGTCAGCGTAATCGCGGCGGCAGGCTGGTCCATTGCCTACATCCTGCCGGGCTGGGCGGCAGGCGCGGCCATGCGCTTGCCCCTACCCGAAGGCTTCTGGCCCGAGGCAGCGGTAGTCGGTGCCGGACTGGCGCTGCTGTTGGGCGTTGCCATACAGAGCAGCGTTCGGGGCAAGCAATACGCGACCAAGCTGATTGCGCTGACCTGCTTCATCTTGCTTGCTGCGATCTTTGTGGGCTGGCCACATCTGGCGCACCTGGATCAAGGTGTGATGGCATTGGTACAGGAGCATCGCAACGACATCGCCCAGAACTTCGTGATCATAGTCACCGGCCTGGGAGATTTCAGGACCCAGTTCTACGCCGCTTCGCTGCTGTTAATCGTGCTGCTGGTTACCCGCCACTGGCGCCACGCCATCTTCGTCGTCGGCACGACGCTGGGCGCAGCGGTGGTCAATCAGAGCATGAAGTTCACCTTCGCCCGTGCTCGACCGGAAGTCCTGCTTGAACCGCTCACTACCTTCAGCATGCCCAGTGGACACGCGTCGGCATCTTTCGCTTTTTTCATGGCGATGGCCGTGCTGGCAGGGCGCGGGCAACCGGTGCGGTTGCGACTGACCTGGTTGCTGTTGGGGGGGATTCCGGCGGCAATGATCGCGATGTCGCGGGTATATCTGGGCGTGCATTGGCCGACCGATGTGCTGGCCGGAATGCTGCTGGCGTTCTTTGCCTGCGCAACGAGCCTTGCCTTCGTGCAGAACAAAACGCCCATGCCGGCGCTGCCGATCAAAGTCTGGTGGCTGCTGTTGCCGCTGTTGGTTGCGCTATTTGGCGGGCTGGCGCTGCATACCTTCGCGCCGGGCGTGATTCGGTATCAGTATTGATGGTGCGTCTGTAGGAGCCAACTTGTTGGCGAGGATTGACGCGGAGTATCAGGTCAAAAGCCTCGCGAACAAGTTCGCTCCTACGGATAAAGCGTTGCAGCACGCGCTAAACCTGCATATCCCCCTGCATTTCATCGAGCAACTCCTGGATCGCATCGAGTCGTTCTTCGGGGTCGTCTATTTCCAGCAGTTCGATTTTGTCTTCTTCAGTGAACGGCAACAGATAGGCCAATTGATTGGCCAATGACTGCTGCCCAGTTGCGGTCAGCCCCATGTTCAGCGCAGCGACCATCGGGTGTTCGGCCAGGGCGGCCAACAACGCAACCAGATCGTCATCTTCTTCCTGCAGCGGATTGTCTTCCGGCTCTTCCAGCCATTGCACCTGAGCAACCAGCAGCTGATCCTTCTGCGCCTCGCAGTCAATGACCCGGAAGCGGCGACCGCCCACGACCCGAATCCCCAGCAGACCGTTGTCCTGCTGCTGGAAGTCAGTGACCAGTGCCTCGCAACCAATATCTGAAAAACCTTCAGGCACGTCACCGACTTCACTGCCTTCGGTGATGCACACCACGCCGAAACCCTGGCCTTGTTTCATGCAGCGGCCAATCATGTCCAGGTAACGGGCCTCGAAGATCTGCAGATCGAGCACACATCCCGGAAACAGCACAGCGTTCAGTGCAAACAACGGCAGTGACATAGACACCTTCCTCAAGCAACCAAAGACACCGCCAGCGGCAGGAACAACGCCGTGGCAATACCCATCAGACTCATCGCCAGCGCCGCAAAGGCGCCGCATTCCTCACCTTCCTGCAACGCAGCGGACGTTCCCACCGCGTGCGCCGTCAGACCCAGCGCCATCCCGCGCGCCGCAGGATTTTCGACCCCGGCGAGGGACAATAGGCCGGGGCCGAAAATACCCCCAATCACCCCGGTAATCAAAACGAATACAGCAGCCAATGCGGCAACGCCGCCAATCTGCTCCGCCACCAGCATGGCAATCGGGGAAGTCACCGACTTGGGCGCCATGGTCATCAGGATCATGTGATTGGCGCCCAAGCCCCAGCCAAGGGCGACGCACAGTCCGGTAGCCAGGACTCCGCCCACCACCAGCGTAGTCAACACCGGCCAAAACAACTGTCGGATTCGTCGCAGGTTCAGATAAAGCGGCACGGCCAGCGCCACCGTGGCAGGACCGAGCAGGACGCTGAGGATTTCCGTGCTTTTGCGGTATTCCCCATAGTCCAGCCCGCAGAACACCAGCACACAAATGACCACCAGCATCGACACAAGCACCGGCTGCAAAAACACCCAGCGGGTTTTCTCGTAACCGGCGAGCACCACTTGATAGGCGCCCAGCGTAATCGCGATGCCGAACAACGGGTGATGAATGACCGACAGCCACGCACCTTGCCAATCCGGGCTCATGACGGCTCCCGACGACGCGCCTGGCGATCGATGAGTTTTTGCATCAGCCATCCGGCGAAGGTCAGCGAGATCAATACCGACAGGACCAACGAACCGACAATCGCCCAGAAATCATCGGCGATCTGATTGGCGTACACCATGACGCCTACAGCGGGCGGGACTAACAGCAGCGGCAGATAGCGCAAAAGACTGCTCGCGGCCAGGCTAAGGGGTTCGCTGACTTCGCCACGGGTCATCAGATAAATAAGCAGGAGCACGAGGCCGATGATCGGGCCTGGCAGAATGGACAGAATTAGATGATTCAGTGCAGTTCCCACCAATTGGAACAGCACCAGCCAAGTCAGACCTCTGAGTAACATAAAAAACTCCAGCAATTTCGCGGCGTAATTATAAGCACGCCCTTTCGGTGGCTATGTAGGGATATTCGCAAGCAGGTGGTTTCTTGACCAACCTGCGATGCCGTGCTGATCTTCAGCCTTACAACATCCGTAGGAGCGAACTTGTTCGCGAAGTGGCTCGCCTGACACACCGCGTTGTCTGTCTCGCCTGTAGGAGCGAACTTGTTCGCGAGGCGACTCGCCTGACACACCGCGTTGCCTGTCTCGCCAACAAGTTGTCTCCTACAGAAATTCGGCGTTATTGGCCACTCAGCGCTCTCTGTAGGAGCGAACTTGTTCGCGAAGCGGTTTGCCTGACACACCGCGTTGTCCGCCTCGCCAACAAGTTGTCTCCTACAGAAATTCGGCGTTATTGGCCACTCAGCGCTCTCTGTAGGAGCGAACTTGTTCGCGAAGCGGCTCGCCTGACACACCGCGTTGCCCGCCTCGCCAACAAGTTTTCTCCTACAGAATTCCGGCGTTAATGACCAAGCAATAAAGAAGCCTATAGCCGTGAATCCGGCGAAAAACAAAACTGCATGATGAAACTGATCCACCAAGGAGAGTAACGATGCCCTATGTACCTGTTGCAGCACTCAAGAGTTATGAAGGCAAGGAACTGGGATGTTCCGAATGGCTGACCATCGATCAAGAACGCATCAACCTGTTCGCCGAAGCCACAGGCGACTTTCAATTCATTCACGTTGATCCGGTCAAGGCCGCTCAAACGCCGTTTGGCGGCACCATCGCCCACGGTTTCCTGTCGTTGTCGCTGATCCCCAAGCTGATGGAATCTCTGCTGGTGCTGCCCGAGGGGCTGAAGATGGTGGTCAATTACGGCCTGGACAGCGTGCGTTTCATTCAGCCGGTCAAGGTTGACTCGCGCGTTCGTCTAAAAGTCTCGCTGACCGAAGTCACCGAAAAGAAACCCGGCCAATGGCTGCTCAAAGCCACGGCCACGCTGGAAATAGAAGGTCAGGAAAAGCCTGCGTTTATCGCCGAACCCCTCTCGCTCTGCTTTGTGTAACGCTCCTGAATCACGAAACAGTCGTAACAGACTGTTTCGTCAGACTTCCCCGCTGCGGCATACTCGCTGCGGCTGTGGGACCTCGACTCTGCTCAAGTACGCCCTGATCACGCCGAAACGTCCAATTTTCGGGATTTACCATGCGCGCGCTTGCTCCACTCGCCCTGATTTTATTGCTGACTGCCTGCGGTGACGGTGAATCACTGTCGCCGCCGGACGCTCGCCTGCCCGACGGCGGTCGCTATCGCGGCGATGTGGTGAATGGCTTGCTGCAAGGTCAGGGCCGAATCGATTACCCCAACGGCAGTTGGTACGCCGGCGACTTCAAGGACGGTCGATGGAGCGGTCAAGGGGAATGGCATGCCAGCAACGGCGACGTCTATAAAGGCGGCTTTCAAAACGGGCTGTTCGATGGGCAGGGCACGCTGACCACGGCAGACGGCGGCAGCTACGTCGGCGGCTACAAACTGGGGCGGCGCGACGGCGAAGGCACGCTCAAAGAGCGCGGCATGACCTATCGAGGCTCGTTCAAGGCCGACCAGTACGACGGCCTGGGGCGCCTGGAGTTGAGCGATGGCAGCGAGTATCAGGGCCAGTTCGCCAAAGGCAAACCCAACGGTGAAGGCCAGCGCAGCGATGCCAGCGGCAATCAGTTCGGCGGCAAGTTCGTCAATGGCCAGCTCGAAGGCAACGGCAACTTTACCAGCGCTGACGGCGATCAATACGTAGGTGGGTTCCGTGACAATCAATTGAACGGGCGCGGCCGCTACGAAAACAGTGACGGCGACGTGTGGGTCGGTCAGTTCAAAGACGGTGCGTTCACCGGCAAGGGCGAATTGATCGGCTCGGATGGCAGTCACTACCAAGGCCAGTTCCGCAATTGGCGCTACTCAGGCGAAGGTCGCCTGACCATGGTCGATGGGAGCATTTTTGTCGGCCACTTCGCCAACGACAATTACGAAGGCCAAGGCGTGTTGATTTCCGCCGATGGCACTGTACAGAGCGGCACCTGGGCCAACGGCCAGCGGGTGCGCGATGCCAAGGGCAAATTATTGCCTGACCCACTGGAAACCGGACTGCTCGCCCAGGGCCCGCTGCTGGAAAAAGCCTTGGCGGCAGTGCCGGTCTCCACACCCGCCACTGAGCTGTTCAGCCTGGTAGTAGGCGGCGACGGCAAACAGAGCGTATTCATGCGTGAGGCCGATTATGTCGGCAACCTGCTGGGCACCCGCTTCGGTGCCTTCGGGCAGATCAGCCTGGTCAACCATCGCGACCACATGGCCGATCGCCCGCTGGCGACCCGGGAAACCATCAGCCGCGCGATCCAGACCCTGGCTCAACGTAGCGGCCCGGAAGACCTGATCTTCATTTACCTGACCAGCCACGGCACCCAGGATCACGAACTGGTGCTGGATCAGCCGCGCCTGGAATTGTCTGACCTGCCCGCCAACGAGCTGGCAGCAGTGCTGTTGCCGTTGAAGAACCGCGACAAAGTGGTGGTGATTTCAGCGTGTTACTCCGGCGGGTTCATCCCGGCGATCAAAGACGAAAAAACCATGGTCATCACCGCCTCTCGCGAAGACAGGGTGTCGTTCGGGTGTTCCGAAGAGGCGGACTTTACCTATTTTGGCGAGGCACTATTCGGTAAGGCGTTAGTCGAAACCGATGACTTGCAGCAGGCCTTCAACGAGGCGCGCAAGTGGGTCGCTCAACGCGAAATCGCCGAGAATTTCGAAGCTTCCGAGCCGCAGATGTGGGCGCCAAAAGGCGTGGTCGCGCACTGGATGCAGTTCCGTAAAAGTCAGGCCGAACGTGCGCTCAACACAGTTTCAGCGCGCAAGGAAGTAAAAGCTGCCAGCACGCATTAATGGCTCACAAAACCGGCAGACGCATTGCGCAGACTGCCGGGTCAATCAAATTTCATGGTGGCGTCAGCGAGCAGTGTGACCCGATCGCCTAAGCTGTGACGTATCAAGGGAGAATGACCATGTACTTGACGCCGCAACACATCTTGCTCGCCGGGGCCACTGGACTGACAGGCGAGCATCTGCTTGATCGCCTGCTCAACGAACCCACCGTCAGCCGAGTGCTGGCTCCGAGTCGTCGCCCGCTCGCCGAGCACCCCCATCTGGAAAACCCCGTGGGTGAGTTGCACTCGCTGCTACCTGCACTCGGCGGCCAGGTAGATATCGCCTATTGCTGCCTGGGCACCACAATTAAACAAGCCGGCTCACAGGAGGCCTTCACCGCCGTCGACAAAGATATGGTGGTGGCTTTCGGGGCACGCGCTCGTGCGCTGGGGGCGCGTCACTTGCTGGTGATCAGCGCGGTCAATGCAGACCCGGAATCGAGCATCTTCTACAGCCGCGTGAAAGGGGAAATGGAAGAGGCGCTGAAGGCGCAGAACTGGCCGCAACTGACCATCGCCCGCCCTTCGCTGCTGATTGGCGAGCGTCAGGATCAGCGCCTGGTCGAGCAGCTAGCCGCGCCGCTGTCCAAATTGATCCCCGGCAAATACGGCGGCATCGAAGCCCTGGCATTGGCCCGCGCCCTGTGGCGACTGGCACTGGAAGAGCAGGATGGGGTGCGGATTGTGGAGTCAGATGAGCTGCGCAGGTTGGGCAAGTAGCGATCCTGCCAACTCCACGCGAGCCTTGCATTGAATGAGATTCAAGTGGGAGCGGACTTGTCCGCGAATGCGGCAGTACCTTCGACAGTGTTATATCGCCAGTACTGGCCTCTTCGCGGACAAGTCCGCTCCCACTTTGCAATCGCAAACCATTGGAACTCGCTACAACCCACCTGTGGCCTGAAACCCTACACCCAACGCTGTCAGCAATGACAATGGCAGCAGCAGCGTGTCGAGCAGCGCACTCCCCGGCAGATCCAGACTCGGATATTTCGGGGCTTCGGTGCCAAAACGGTCCTTGGCGCAGCAACCGCCTTCCATCGCGTACAAATCCAGACGCGTGCCAGCGTAGACCACCGGTGCGCCTGGCTGATTGGCGTCCAGCGTGCTGACAGTCGCGCAACCGCTGGTCAACACCAGCCCCAGCGTGATGAAGATCAGTCGCTTATTCATCCGCGCCAAAATGATGTTCCCCCCAACGTGGGAGCATGTCCTGCGGGATGTTCAGCAGATTCAGAATCCGCGCCACCACGAAATCAATCAGATCATCGATGGTCTGCGGCTGGTTATAGAAGCCTGGCGAGGCTGGCAAGATTACGGCCCCCAGGTTGGACAGCTTGAGCATGTTCTCCAGATGAATACTGGAAAACGGCGCTTCCCGAGGTACCAGAATCAGCTGGCGGCGCTCCTTGAGCGTGACGTCTGCCGCGCGTTCGATCAGGTTGTTGCACGCCCCGGATGCAATCGCCGACAAGGTGCCGGTTGAGCACGGGACCACCACCATCGCACTTGGCGCGCCGGAGCCCGACGCCACCGGGGACATCCAGTCTTCCTTGCCGTACACGCGAATCTGCCCGGCTTCGGCACCGGTGTATTCGGTGAGAAACGCCTGCATCATTTGCGGCTTGGGCGGCAGCGAAACGTCGGTTTCTGTGGCCAGCACCAACTGCGCAGCCTTGGAAATCAGAAAGTGTACTTCGCGGTCTTCGCGGACCAGGCAATCAAGCAGACGCAGGCCGTATTGCGCGCCGGACGCGCCGGTCATTGCCAGCGTGATGCGCTCCGGGCCGCTCATGCCAGTGCCTCGGCCAGCTTGCCGTGCAGACCGCCGAAGCCGCCGTTGCTCATGATCACCACGTGGGTGCCAGGCTGAACCAGACCCTTCACATGCTCGATAATGGCGTCCAGCGAATCGCAGACCACCGACGGCACCGAACACAGTGCAGCAGTAGCCGCCAGATCCCATCCCAGATTGGCCGGCGCGTACCAGACCACCTGGTCGGCCTGGGTCACGCTTTCAGGCAAACCGTCGCGATGGGCGCCGAGCTTCATGGAGTTGGAGCGCGGCTCGATGATGGCGATGATCGGCGCGTCTCCGACCTTCTTGCGCAGACCGTCCAGCGTGGTGGCAATGGCAGTCGGGTGGTGAGCGAAGTCGTCGTAAATGGTCACGCCGCGCACATCGGCGACTTTTTCCATGCGCCGCTTCACGCTTTTGAACGCGCTCAAGGCTTCGACGCCCTGCCTGGGCGCAACGCCCACATGCCGCGCGGCCGCCAGGGTCGCGAGGGCATTGGCGACGTTGTGCTGGCCGGTCATGTCCCAGTCGACAGTGCCTTGGCTCGCGCCGTCAAAAATCACGTCGAATTTCGAGCCGTCTTCACTGAGCAACTTCGCCTGCCACTGACCGTCTTGCCCGGTGGTCTGCACCGGCGTCCAGCAGCCCATCTCGATGACCCGTTGCAGCGCAGGCTCGGTGGTCGGATGGATCACCAGGCCTTCACTTGGGATCGTGCGCACCAGATGGTGGAACTGACGCTCGATGGCAGGCAGATCGGGGAAGATGTCGGCGTGATCGAATTCCAAGTTATTGAGAATCGCGGTGCGCGGGCGGTAGTGAACGAACTTGGAGCGCTTGTCGAAGAAGGCGCTGTCATATTCGTCGGCTTCAACCACGAAAAACGGCGTATCGCCCAGACGGGCAGACACCGCGAAGTTCTGCGGCACACCGCCGATCAAAAAGCCCGGTGCCATGCCCGCGTGTTCGAGCACCCAGGCCAGCATGCTGCTGGTGGTGGTCTTGCCGTGTGTCCCGGCGACGGCCAATACCCAGCGGCCTTGCAGCACGTGGTCGGCCAGCCATTGCGGGCCGGAAACGTAGGGCAGGCCCTTGTTGAGCACGTACTCGACGGCGGGATTGCCACGGGACAAGGCGTTGCCGATGACCACGACATCTGGCGCAGGATCAAGCTGCGCCGGGTCGTAACCTTGGGTCAGTTCGATGCCCTGAGCCTGCAACTGCGTGCTCATGGGCGGATAGACGTTGGCATCGGAGCCTGTGACCTTGTGGCCCAGTTCTTTGGCGAGCACCGCCAGCGAGCCCATGAACGTGCCGCAAATACCGAGAATATGAATGTGCATGGCCGACCTCTTAAAACATGGGCGCAGGTTAGCGTAGGGAGGGTGAAATCGCACTCTCTTAGTTGGCGCAAACCGAGGGTACGACGCAAACCCGCCCCCTTTGCTCTAAGCTTGAAAAAGCGCAAGATCGACGAGCGACTGCCTATGTCAGCTCTCCCAACAACAAAAATCAGGAGATATTCACCATGCGTTACGCCCATCCCGGTACTGAAGGCGCACTCGTCACCTTCAAAACCAAATACGGCAATTACATCGGTGGCGAATTCGTCGCGCCGGTCAAGGGCCAGTATTTTGAAAACACCTCGCCCATCACCGGCAACCTGATCGCTGAGTTCCCTCGCTCGACTGCCGAAGACATCGATAAGGCCCTGGACGCGGCACACGCTGCAGCCGATGCCTGGGGCAAAACCTCGGTGCAGGAGCGTTCCCTGACGCTGCTGAAAATCGCTGATCGCATCGAGCAGAACCTGGAAGTGCTGGCGATCACCGAAACCTGGGACAACGGCAAAGCCGTGCGCGAAACCCTAAACGCCGACATCCCGCTGGCGGTCGATCATTTCCGTTACTTCGCTGGCGTGCTTCGCGCCCAGGAAGGCAGCGCTGCCGAGATCGACGGCAACACCGTGGCCTATCACATTCACGAGCCGCTGGGCGTGGTTGGACAGATCATCCCGTGGAACTTCCCGATCCTGATGGCCGCGTGGAAGCTGGCGCCAGCCTTGGCCGCCGGTAACTGCATCGTGCTCAAACCGGCGGAGCAAACGCCGCTGGGCATTACCGTGCTGATGGAACTGATCGGCGACTTGCTGCCAAAAGGCGTGCTGAACGTGGTGCAAGGCTATGGTCGCGAAGCCGGTGAAGCGTTGGCCAGCAGCAAGCGCATCGCGAAGATTGCCTTCACCGGTTCTACACCGGTGGGTTCGCACATCATGAAACTGGCTGCCGACAGCATCATTCCGTCCACTGTCGAATTGGGCGGCAAATCGCCGAATATCTTCTTCGAAGACATTATGAGCGCCGAGCCCGAGTTCATCGACAAGGCCGCTGAAGGCGTGGTGCTGGCGTTCTTCAATCAGGGCGAAGTCTGCACCTGCCCTTCGCGCTGCCTGGTTCAGGAATCGATCTATCCGCAGTTCATGGAAGTGGTGATGCAGAAGGTCTTGAAAATCAAACGCGGCGACCCGCTGGACACCGACACCATGGTCGGCGCGCAGGCGTCGCAGCAGCAGTTCGACAAAATCCTCTCCTACCTCGATATCGCTCAGGGTGAAGGCGCCGAACTGTTGACCGGTGGGAAAGTGGAGAAGCTGGAAGGCGACTTGTCGACCGGTTACTACATCCAGCCGACGCTGCTCAAAGGCAACAACAAGATGCGTGTGTTCCAGGAGGAAATCTTTGGCCCGGTGGTCAGCGTCACGACCTTCAAGGACGAAGCCGAAGCGCTGGCCATCGCCAACGACACCGAGTTCGGCCTGGGCGCTGGTTTGTGGACCCGCGACATCAATCGCGCCTACCGTGTAGGCCGTGCGATCAAGGCCGGTCGGGTGTGGACCAATTGCTATCACTTGTATCCGGCGCATGCGGCGTTCGGCGGCTACAAGAAATCCGGCGTCGGCCGTGAGACCCACAAGATCGCGCTCGAACACTACCAGCAGACCAAGAACCTGCTGGTGAGCTACGACATCAATCCGCTGGGCTTCTTCTAAAACCGCCTGAGTGATGACTGCCAATGGCCTCTTCGGGGGCCATTGCTGTTTCTGAGCAGCTCGAAAACTCGTAGGAGCCAGGCTTGCCTGCGAAGCTGGCAATGGGGTGTCAGTTAAACCGGATTGTCAGCTTTGCGGGCAAGCCTCGCTCCTACAGGATGGCAGTGCGCCAAAATGGAACGCATAACCGCCAAAACGGCGTGTGCAGCCCCCCGCATCCCGGTAATTGGCGCTCTGCAGCACGATGGAGTATTAATTGCTTGCATTGCTTCCCACAGTCGGCCGCGGTAGTTAGCGCCGAAACACTACGTCTGGATCGTACGCATCCAAGGGGCACGGAGAACCTGTATGGCAAGCTTTTCCCATTCTATCGGCGCGCAGACCTACCGCTTCGATAGCCTCAAGGACGTCATGGCCAAGGCCAGTCCGGCGCGCTCCGGGGATTATCTGGCGGGCGTTGCGGCCACCAATGACGCCGAGCGCGTGGCGGCGCAAATGGCACTGGCCGATATCCCGCTCAAGCACTTCCTCGAAGAAGCGCTGATCCCCTACGAAACCGATGAAGTCACCCGGCTGATCATCGACACCCACGACACCCTCGCGTTTGCCGCGGTCAGTCATCTGACCGTGGGCGGCTTTCGCGACTGGCTGCTCAGCGATCACGCCGACGAAACCAGCCTGCGTGCCCTCGCCCCCGGCCTCACCCCCGAAATGGCTGCGGCCGTGTCGAAGATCATGCGAGTGCAGGACCTGATTCTGGTGGCGCAGAAGATTCGTGTCGTGACCCGGTTTCGCAACACCGTCGGCCTGCGCGGTCGCCTGTCCACGCGTCTGCAACCCAATCACCCCACCGACGAGCCGTCAGGCATCGCAGCCAGCATTCTCGACGGCCTGCTGTACGGCAACGGCGATGCCATGATCGGCATCAACCCGGCCACCGACAGCACCTCATCCATCGTCGCGCTGCTGGAGATGCTCAACGCGATCATCCAGCGCTACGAGATCCCGACCCAGGCCTGCGTGCTGACCCACGTCACGACCTCGATCGAAGTGATCAACCGGGGCGTGCCGGTGGATCTGGTGTTTCAGTCGATCACTGGCACCGAAGCGGCCAACAGCAGCTTTGGCATCAACCTCAGCCTGCTGCGGGAAGGTTACGAAGCAGGGCTGAGCCTCAATCGCGGCACTTTGGGGCAGAACCTGATGTATTTCGAGACAGGCCAGGGCAGCGCGCTGTCCGCCAACGCCCACCACGGCGTCGATCAGCAGACGTGTGAGGCGCGAGCCTACGCGGTGGCGCGCCATTTCAATCCGTTTCTGGTGAACACGGTGGTGGGTTTTATCGGCCCCGAGTACTTGTACAACGGCAAACAGATCATCCGCGCCGGGCTCGAGGACCACTTCTGCGGCAAGTTGCTGGGCGTGCCAATGGGCTGCGACATCTGTTACACCAATCACGCCGAAGCTGATCAGGACGACATGGACACCCTGCTGACGCTGCTGGGGGTGGCCGGGATCAACTTCATCATGGGCATCCCAGGGTCCGACGACATCATGCTCAATTACCAGACCACGTCGTTTCACGATGCGCTGTACGCCAGGCAAACCCTGGGCCTGCGCGCCGCGCCGGAGTACGAAGCGTGGCTGGAGAAAATGGGCATTTTCACCCAGGCTGATGGCCACGTGCGTTTCGGCGATGGGTTGCCGCCTGCGTTCCGTCAGGCATTGGCGCACTTGGCATGAGCGAAGATTCCATGGATGAAACGAACGATCTGACGCAAAAAACAGATAACCCCTGGCTCGACCTGCGCCGCCTGACTCCGGCGCGTATCGCCCTCGGCCGCACCGGGACCAGCATCCCGACCCGCGCACAACTGGATTTCCAGGCCGCCCATGCACAGGCCAGGGACGCGGTGCATTTGCCATTCGATCACGCGCCCATCATCGAATCGCTCACGGCCAAGGGCCGGGAGACTCTGCTGCTGCACAGCGCCGCCGTTGACCGTAACGCGTACCTGCAACGGCCAGATCTGGGCCGCAAGCTCGATGAGCCCTCAGTTCAACTATTGGCCGATTACGCCAAGGCCCATCCCGGCGGCATCGATTTAGCCATCGTCGTGGCGGACGGGTTGTCTTCGCTGGCGGTGCATCGTCACACGCTGCCGTTCCTGGAGCGCATGGAAGAACAGGCCGGCGCGGAAGGCTGGACGATGTCGCCGGTTATTCTGGTGGAGCAAGGTCGCGTCGCGGTGGCTGATGAGATTGGCGAGCGTCTTGGGGCAAAAATGGTGGTGATCCTGATCGGTGAGCGTCCAGGCCTCAGCTCTCCAGACAGCCTGGGGCTGTACTTCACCTACGCGCCGAAAGTCGGCCTGACGGACGCCAGCCGCAACTGTATTTCCAACGTACGACTGGAAGGCCTGAGTTACGGCATGGCGGCGCATCGGCTGTTGTATCTGATGCGTGAGGCCTGTCGCCGGCAGTTGTCCGGGGTCAGCCTGAAAGATGAAGCCCAACTGCAGACCCTGGAGTCCGACGTGCCCGGCAAAGCGGCCGAAAACTTCCTGCTTACGGGCCCGAAAGATTGATCGCGGGTTGGATTGCCCTTTCTAAAAGGCTTAGGCAAAGTCGGCTGTGTCTGCGCCGGAACCAGACGTGCCCTCCCCCATTCATGCTTATTCGAAAATGAAGTTGAGGCCCAACCATGCGGATCGTTCAAGCCACCCTGGAGCATCTGGACCTGCTGACCCCGCTGTTCGTCAAATACCGAGAGTTCTACGGCGAGCTACCCTTCCCCGACTCATCGCGCACGTTTCTGGAAAAACGCCTGCGGCGTGAGGAGTCCGTGATCTATCTGGCGCTGCACGATGACGACGACAGCAAGCTGTTGGGCTTTTGCCAGTTGTATCCGAGCTTCTCGTCCCTGTCGCTCAAGCGTGTGTGGATACTCAATGACATCTACGTCGCCGAAGACGCACGCCGCCAGCTGGTGGCCGATCACCTGATTCAGAAGGCCAGGAAGATGGCCAGGGAATCCCATGCGGTGCGCATGCGGGTATCGACCAGCAGCAATAATGAGGTGGCGCAGAAGGTGTATGAATCGATTGGCTTCAAGGAGGACACGCAGTTCAAGAACTACGTTTTGCCGATTAGCGAGAGTTGAGCACGACTTTTGTAGGAGCGAACTTGTTCGCGAAACGGTGTGTCAGACTCTCCTCGTCGCATTGCTCGCCATCGAGTTGGCTCCTACAGATCAATGTGATCAGACGTTTCCCTACCAAATGTTTCAAAGCACATGTGAAACAGCGACAGCATGTTGCTTGCCCCTATAATGCCGCCCACACGATTGCTGTTTCGACCCGCACGCGACCCTGATCGGGTCTCACCACCCAGGTGCCGTACATGGATTTCAACCCGCTGGACCTCATCCTTCATCTCGACGTTTATCTGGATTTACTGGTAACCAACTACGGCACCTGGGTCTACGCGATTCTGTTCCTGGTGATTTTCTGCGAGACGGGCCTTGTGGTGATGCCGTTCCTGCCGGGCGATTCTTTGCTGTTCATCGCCGGCGCAGTGGCAGCGGGCGGCGGCATGGACCCTTTGCTACTGGCAGGCCTGCTGATGGCCGCGGCCATTCTGGGTGACAGCACCAACTACATCATCGGTCGCACTGTGGGGGACAAACTGTTCAGCAATCCGAACTCGAAAATCTTCCGTCGCGACTACCTGACCCGCACTCACGAATTCTACGATCGCCACGGCGGCAAAACCGTCACCCTGGCGCGGTTCCTGCCGATCATCCGCACATTCGCGCCATTTGTAGCGGGCGTGGGCAAGATGCATTACCCGCGCTTCCTTGGTTTCAGCGTGCTGGGTTCGGTGCTGTGGGTGGGCAGTCTGGTCACGCTGGGCTACTTCTTCGGCAACATCCCGTTTATCAAGAAAAACCTCACCCTGCTGGTCTTGGTGATTATCCTCATCTCGCTGCTGCCAATGATCATCGGCCTGGTGCGTGGCCGCACCGGGCGGTCCGCCGACGCGCGCTGAGCGATGTGGTCGCTTGGCGGCTGGCTCAAACGCCGCACTCTGGCGCGTCATCCCGTCCCTGCCGAGCTGTGGGACCGGGTGCGTCAGCGACTGCCGATCCTCGACGGCCTGAGCGCCGAAGAGGATCAACATCTGCTCAACTGCTGCATCCTTTTCCTGCAAAACAAAACCCTGACGGCGCTGGATGGCGTGGCACTGGATGACGAGTCGCGCCTGTTTCTGGCAGCTCAAGCGCAGCTGCCGTTATTGGCGCTTGGCGATCTGAACTGGTATCAGGGCTTTCACGAAATCGTTCTCTATCCCGATGACTTCATCAGCCCGCAGAAACACCGGGACGCGAGCGGTATCGAGCACGAGTGGGACGGCGAGCACAGCGGTGAGGCGTGGTCGCAAGGGCCGGTGATTCTGGCGTGGGCCGGCGTGTTGGCCAGTGGTGGCTGGGAAGGGTACAACCTGGTGATCCACGAGCTGGCGCACAAGCTCGACATGCTTAACGGCGACGCCAACGGGATGCCGCCGCTGCACAAGGGCATGCAGGTCCAGCACTGGACCAGCGCCATGCAGAACGCCTTCGATGACCTCAACCGCCAACTCGACGCCAACCCCGACGCCGAAACCGCGATTGACCCGTATGCCGCCGAAGACCCGGCAGAGTTCTTTGCGGTCACCAGCGAATACTTCTTCAGCGCCCCGGATTTGCTGGCCCAGGCCTACCCTGCCGTCTACCAACAGCTCAAAGCCTTCTATCGGCAGGACACCCTGGCACGGCTGACGGCACTTCAACGGGAAAACCCGGTCTATCAGGCTCATACCAACGTCTAGAAGCCGCCGAGCCGCATGGCAACCCTTCTGGAATATGCCTATAATCCGGCCCACTTTTTGGCGTTCGACGCCAGATTCTGACTGGTCAACAAAGGGGGCACTGCCCAATGAGCTACAGCAAGATTCCGGCTGGCAAAGACCTGCCGAATGACATCTACGTCGCAATCGAAATCCCGGCTAACCACGCCCCGATCAAATACGAAATCGACAAAGACAGCGACTGCCTGTTCGTTGACCGCTTCATGGCCACCCCCATGTTCTACCCGGCCAACTATGGTTTCATCCCCAACACACTGGCTGACGACGGCGACCCGCTCGACGTGTTGGTTGTGACCCCTTATCCGGTCACTCCAGGTTCGGTCATCCGCGCACGTCCAGTGGGCATCCTGAACATGACCGACGACGGCGGCGGCGATGCCAAAGTCATCGCAGTCCCGCACGACAAGCTGTCCCAGCTGTATGTCGATGTGAAGGAATACACTGACCTGCCGCCGCTATTGCTGGAGCAGATCAAGCACTTCTTCGAGAATTACAAAGACCTCGAAAAAGGCAAATGGGTGAAGATCGACGGTTGGGGCGACGCAGAAGCAGCCCGTACCGAGATCATGAAATCGGTTGCTGCCTACAAGGGCTGATCCGATTTGCCGCCTGCCAGACACCCGCCCAGGGTGCCCGGCAGGCAGCGCTTGACCGGTATGGCCCGCAAACGGCAAAAAAACCTCGTTTAAATGTTTAAAAAATCCTGCTTTAAACACATTGTTTATTCAGATTGATACCCGAATGCTTTATGCAACTCGCGCCGCTGACTCGATAATCGAAAAAGTGACGCGAGCAGCTCTATATCAAGGGTCTTCAATCAATCATTACTCATCCCTTCGCTATTCAACTCCAGCCCTCCTGTTGACTCGAACTTCAATAGCCAGGGAAACGCCCTACATGTGCAACTTACAGCTGTAAGTTATCCGCACATCCACAACCTTGATGCCCCTCGCATTTGAACACTTCGTTCATTTAAACAGCCTTCAAGCCCCCGTAAACTTGGTCCCATGAATACATCAGGTGATCGATTACGCGTCCTTTTGCGGGAGTGCCAGCTCTCTGCCACAGACTTCGCCGCCAACCGCAAGGTGACGCCACAACACGTAAACAATTGGTTCAAACGCGGAATTCCTATCGCACGCGTGGAGGAAATTGCCGAGTTGCTCAGCGTCAGCGCGCATTGGCTGCGCACAGGCTGTGGCCCCAAACATTCGGGAGAAATCCGAGTCAAAAGCCAGCCTGCGCCTCCTGTCCAGCGAACACGCCACGAACGAAGCAACAGTCGCGATCAACTTGAACTGCCCGTCTACAACGAACAACACAACCAAGGCGCCAGCCGCGCCGGCGTGAGCGAAATCCCCAACCACAAGATTCGGCTGTCACGCCGAGTGCTCGACGCGATGGACGTCGAGCTCCACAACGCTATCTGCATCGCCATGGCCGGCAGCAGCATGGCGGACAAAATCCAGGACGGCTCACTGATAGGCGTCGACCGGGGCAAAACCCACGTCATCGATGGCGAAATCTACGCCCTCGAACACGACGGTATGCTGCGGGTGAAATACCTGTATCGCCTTCCCGGCGGCGGCCTGAGGCTGCGCAGCCATAATGCCAGCGAATACCCCGACGAACTCTTCACCGCCGAACAGATTCAGGAACAACGCATTCGCGTGCTCGGCTGGATTTTCTGGTGGTCGACGCTCAACAACCGCCGCCATCCGGCCACCGTATTGTGAAATCCTGACGGGTACACCGCAGGCGTCAGAGCTGATGGGAAATCGAAGCTGGGCAGACAAGGCGAACATCAGTATCCTGTGCGCCTTCGTTTCATCACCCCTGGGCTACCCGCACAGAGGTGACAAACCAGGCACCGGCCCAAGGCCCGCCTCGGTTACCTCACAAGCGCTTTCTTGTAGAGCGCACTTTTGCAGGCGGGTGCGGTTAGCCAAAAACTAACCAAACCTGCCCACGAGAAGCCGGCCACAAGCCGGCTTTTTAATGTCTGGAGATTGTCCCGGCGCTGCTGAGACTTTTTATAGTCGCTCTTTTGGCGGACCAGTTCGCTTCCACAATTGATTTCCTGCACGCCTGATTTCCTCGATCAGAAGCAATTTCTGTGGGAGCGGGCTTATCCGCGAACAGGGAGTCGAATCCGCCGCATATGTTTCTTTCGGACAAATCTGCCGTAATCAAACTCGCCCCTGCCGGCATCCCATTCGCCTGCCATATCTTTGACACCCTCAAACCAACCACCAATCCCAACCCCCATTCAAGCCATTAATTTGACTGGCCGGCCCATTCCTCTATGGTTGATCACGGCGAATGGATTCCCGGTTTTTCTGGAGTGCCATCCCTCGAGTTCTATCAACTTCGACGATCAGGCCTCCCATGAATCCAGCCGTAGCCCATCCAGAGCGCGTCATTAAGTACCGGCCCGAAATCGACGGTCTGCGTTCGTTGGCCGTTGTGCCGGTGATCCTGTTTCACGCGGGGTTTACGTTCTTCTCCGGTGGGTTCGTCGGCGTCGATATTTTCTTTGTGATCTCGGGATATCTGATTACTTCCATCCTGGCAGCGGAGATTGCTCAGGGAAACTTCTCGATCCTCAAGTTCTACGAGCGCCGTGCCCGGCGTATCTTGCCTGCGCTGTTTTTCGTGATCATCACGACGGTGCCGTTTGCCTTGGCCTGGATGCTGGACAGCGACCTGCAGAATCTGGGGCGCAGCATCATGTCGGTGGCGGTGTTTGCGTCCAATCTGTTCTTCTGGCGCAACACCGATTACTTCGACCCTGCAGCTGGCGAGCAACCGCTTCTTCATACGTGGAGCCTGGCGGTCGAGGAGCAATATTATATTTTCTTCCCGTTGTTCCTTTTGCTGGCCTGGAAGCTCAAGAAACCGGGTTTGACGTTGTTCATCCTGTGCATCACCTGCGTATCGCTGGCCCTTTCCGAATGGGGCGCGACATACCATCCGGCGATCAATTTCTATCTGTTGCCGACACGGGCCTGGGAGCTGCTGGCGGGCTCGCTGGTGGCGATGCTGCTCTTTAGCCGCCCAAAGATCACAGCGGCAGCGCCGGCCTTCAATCCGTACAAAGCGGCGTTGGCCATCACCGGCACTGCCATGGTGCTGTATTCGATATTTGTGTTCGACGAAGCGACACCTTTCCCCAGTCTGTACACCGTGGTGCCGGTGCTGGGCACGTGCCTGATCATTCTGTTTGCCTCGCCCCAATGCCTCACCGGCAAGGTGCTGTCACTCAAGCCAATGGTCGCCATCGGGCTGGTGTCCTACAGCGCCTATCTATGGCATCAGCCGATCTTCGCGCTGTACAGGCTGTCGCCGCTGCAGTTGTCGGCGTACGACGAGGCGGTCTTTCCGATTCTGATCGTGACGGTGTTCTTCCTGGCCTGGATCAGCTGGAAATACATCGAGGCACCGTTCCGCTACAAAAACCGTATATCCCAGGCAGGGATTTTCAAGTGGGCGACCGCAAGCATCGTGTTGTTGCTGGCCATTGGCGGAACGTTGAATGTTGTGTTCACGCCCAAGGTCGATCCGTTCGCGGTCAACGTGCAGGACTGTCCTGGCTACGACGCTGGCGGCTCGGAGCTGGTGTGCAAGAAGATCGGCACCGGCAGCCGGCTGGTGGTGCTGTTCGGCGACTCCCATGTATTGCCGCTGATTGACGCGTTCACCGAAGACACAGCCATGACCTACATGTTCATCTCGATTCCGGGCTGTCCGCCGCTGGTAGGGCTTGAGCGCTATGACGGCATCGGCAACAGCTCCAACTGCGACAAGCCGGGGCAGCTTGCGCGTTACGCCGACCAAGTGGCGAGCCTGCAACCTGAGAAAATCATTCTGGTCGGACGCTGGACCCTGTACATGCACGGCTGGCAGAAGAAGAACGTGCTGCAGAAAAAGCACCACCTGCTGCAACTCGAAACCGGGGAGAAAGGGCTGACGCCGCAGCAGGTCGTGGCGGCGGGCGTGGAGGCTACGGTCAAGTTTTTCACCCGCACGACGCCTTCGAGCAAGCTGTTCATCGTCGAACAAGTGCCAGACATCCAGATGTTCGGTCACGTTAAAGCCGTCGTCAGTGCGCTGGGCGATAACGTGCCGCGCACGGCGATTGATGCGTGGGATCAAGGGGAAATGGCGATGCTGGAGAGTGAAACCCATGGCGGGCTGCTGAAGGTCATTCGCACCAAGCAGTATTTCTGCGACGCCACGACGTGTGAGATCGGCAAGGACAAAAGCTTCTACTACCTGGACGACAACCATCTGAGTGCGTCGGGGGCGAAGCTGTTGAGTGAACCGCTCAGGATGGCGGTTGCGGAGTAAATTCCGGGAAACGATGCAGCGTTAAAAACGCATCGCCAGCTCTGTTGCCAGATGAATCAGCACCCCGACCAGACCGCCGACCAGCGTGCCGTTGATACGTATGAACTGCAGGTCCTTGCCCACCTGAGATTCAAGCTGCTCGACCAGTTCATCATCATTCCAGGCCTCGATGCGCTCGGCGATGTAACGCCCGATTTCTGAGCGATACCGTTCCACCAAAGGCCCCGCCATCGCGAGGATCTGATCGTTGATCCAGGCCTGCATCGGCAGATCCTGGCTCAAGGCCTCACCGAGCTTGCGCGCGCCTTTGCCCAGATGCTCACGCAGTTCGGAGTTTTCCTGGGCAATGTCCTCTTCGAACCAGTTCACCACATCGTCGACCAGCCCGGTGAGGTAGGCATGAAGCGCTGGGTGTCCGATCATCTGCGCACGCAGTTGGTCGGCCCGCAGACGAAACGCAGGCTCTTGCTTGAGCTTGCGCACCAGCTCCGACAGCTGCTCGTCGAAGTGCTGGCGCAGCGGGTGATCGGGGTCCTGATTGACCTCGGAGATGACTTCGGAAAGACGCTTCACCAGTTTTTTCGATGACCAGTTCCCGGCCAGACTGCGGAAAAAGTCGAACCTCAGGACATCCAGTTCGCTGGAGATGATCCCGGCGATGCGCTGCTGAGTCGCTTCGCCCTGCATCCAGACATCCATGTGGCCGAGCAACTCATCGAGCATTTCCTGGGCTCGGCCATTGTCAGTCAGGACTTCGAGCAGTTGCCCACTGATACGCGCCAGATCGACCTGCTCCAGCCGCGCCAGCGCCGAACCACGCACGAAGTGGCGCACTCGCTCGTCACGCAGCGCACCGACGCCGTGGCTGGCCAGCTTGATGGCCAGTCCGGACAAGGCGGCTGCGTTTTCTTCTCTGGACAGCCACTGAGCCAGGCGCCTGGCCGCATTGAACTCTTGGACCTTGTGCAGGACCTGTTCACGGGACAGGAAGTGCGTGCAGATAAAATCCCCAAGATTGGCGCCGATGCGCGCCTTGTTGCGAGGGATGATGGCCGTGTGTGGAATGGGCAAGCCCAAGGGATGACGAAACAGCGCAGTGACCGCAAACCAGTCGGCAATCGCGCCGACCATTGCCGCCTCGGAGAAGGCTTTCAGATACCCGCCGAAGGTCGGATGGGCAGGCGTGAGCAGTAAAGCCGCCACATAAAGCAGCGCTGCCAGTAACAGCAGGCCAGTGGCAAAGGCCTTCATTTTGGTCAGTGGGGTGGCGCTTCTAAACATCTATGATCCTGAAGAAACTGAGACCTGAATAATCAATCCAATTGTTCAGCTGACATGTCATCAGCCGCAGCTTAGTATCATCGACGGTCAGCCTGGAAGATTTATAACACCAGCTGCATGACTGTCGGTTTTCCATAGCCGGGTAATTTCCTCTTAAACCAGGACCATACAAGCCTGGAAACAGCCATGGGCAGCGACATCGCTATCCATGTCGTTGCGTGACATCTTCGCTCGAAGATGGCGGAACGCAGGGCAGGCATCTGAGGATATTTAATGATTTTGATAACCGGCGGAATTGGCTACATAGGCTCCCACACATATGTGGCCCTTGCACAGTCAGGTCACGGCGCACTGATTCTGGACAATCAATGCAACAGTCACCCCGCTGTTCTGGAAAGACTCGAAACCATCTGTGGAGTTCGTCCGGAATTTATCAAGGGGGATATTCGCGACGGCGCACTACTGGACGACATATTCCGCCGATACCCGATTTCAGCCGTGCTTCATTTCGCCGGCCTTAAAGCGGTGGGAGAGTCAGTGAGCAACCCGCTGGAATATTACTCAACCAACGTCAATGGTTCGTTGAGTCTGCTTGGCGCAATGCGCCGAGCCTCGATCAACACATTTATCTTTTCATCATCGGCCACTGTTTACGGTGAAGCGACCAGCATGCCGATCAAGGAAGACGCGCCACGTTTGGCCACCAGTCCATATGGCCGCTCCAAAATGATGGTGGAAGATATTCTCGAAGATCTGTTCCACGCAGAACCTGGTTGGAATATTGGCCGGCTTCGGTATTTCAATCCGGTTGGCGCCCACGAAAGCGGACTCATGGGTGAAGACCCTTCAGGCATTCCAAATAACCTCATGCCTTACATCAATCAGGTCGCCATAGGGCGCCGGGAAAGGCTCGCTATTTTCGGATCGGATTACCCGACCCTCGATGGAACAGGAGTGCGGGATTTTATTCACGTCATGGATTTAGCAGAGGGCCATGTAGCGGCGCTTGATTATTTGTTGGAGTCGGGCGGGCTGCTGACAGCAAACCTGGGCACTGGCCGGGCTTATTCTGTACTTGAGCTAATGAAGGCTGTCGAAGTGGCCAGCGCCAGATCAATCCCGTTTGAGATGGTTGATCGACGCCCGGGGGACATTGCCCAATGTTGGTCAGATCCTTCCTACGCAGAAAGGACACTGGGGTGGAAAGCCACACGAGGGCTTGAGCAGATGTGCGAAGACAACTGGCGGTGGCAACAACAAAACCCTGATGGCTACCGGTGAATCGTAAACGACCCACCAGTGCCTGGCGCTTGAATATAGCGGTGATGCTCCTGACCGCTTTATCCAAACGCCTTAACAAGGTTATTACAGCTCAATAAGCGTTCTTGTCTCGTTTGACCAACATCAGTGCAGTTTTAATGATGATGACGATATCCAGCGACACGCTCCAGTTCTCGATATAGAACAGGTCGTGCTCGATACGCTTGTCGAGTTTTTCCTGGGTGTCGGTCTCACCGCGCCAACCGTTGCACTGCGCCCAGCCTGTAACACCAGGTTTTACCCGGTGGCGGCTGGCGTAATCGTCCAGCAAATCATGCAGCAATTGCCCGCCAGAGTGCATGCCGGTGGCGTGTGGTCGTGGACCTACCAGCGACATATTGCCCAGCAGCACATTAAACAACTGCGGCAACTCATCGATGCTGGTTTTACGGATAAACCGACCTACGCGCGTAACCCGCGGGTCATCCTGAACCGTTTGCTGAGCCCCTCGCTGGTCGCCGCGATCGGTATACATCGAGCGGAATTTAAAAACCCGAATCGTCTCGTTGTTGAATCCGAAGCGCTCTTGCACAAACAGAACCGGGCCTTTGGATTCCAGCTTGATCGCCAGTGCAAACAGCGCCAGGATCGGCGAAAACACAGTGATCGCAGCCAGCGACATGGCGAAGTCCATGAGGCGCTTGACCACCGCACTCCACTCACTGATCGGACGGCCTTGCAGGCTGAGGAAGTAAGCGCCACCCACGCGCAGTACCGGGCGGTCGGCGTACATGAAGCCCAGTTTGTCCGGCGCCAGGTACACGTCCACACTCCACGAGGAGAACTGGCGCACCAGCGACTCGATGCGTGCGCTGGCCTGCCAGGGAATCGCGACGATCACCAGATCGACCCCATGCTTGCGAACCATGTCGCCGGCCAGGTCGGTCTTGCCCAACAGCGGCACGCCGTTTTCGCTTGGCGGCAGACGGGTACCGCGGTCATCCAGATAGCCGACCACATCGATGTTCTGATCGTTGAAGCGGCGCATGTGGTCGACCACCTGCTGACCGACTTCACCTGCTCCCAGGATCAACGCCCGGCGACGGAAAATACTGCCACGGGTAGCCTGGGACGGACGCGAGAAATACCACAGCAGCATCAGCCGGCTGCCGACGATATACAGCGAGAACCCGGCAAACCAGCACGTAATCCAGAGCCGCGAAAAGCTTTCAGTGATTTTGAATATGAAGCCAACCAGCAGTAAGGCGCCAAACGCGAAAACCAGTCCGCCGAAAGTTACAAACGGAGCGCGTATCTGTTTTTTGAAGCGCTGCCATTCATATTGGCCGCTTGAGAAACCGAACACGCTGAACACGGCCACCGCAATCATGACTGCCACGCCGTAACGCAAATAAGCGAACGGACCGTCACCCACGTAATACCTGGCACCGAAATACGCAATCAGCGAGATAAATGCCATTGCGAGAATATCGGTGAAGTAAAGAATGTAGTTGGCGTAGCTTTGAAGAACCGTCAGCCTGGGAAACGTATCCAATATGCCCTCGAGGGGCTGATGCATGCTTTTTTCCATGACGACACCCTACTGTGTAAATTAAAAAGAATTCGATCAGGCACCTACCGTCGCCTTGGTAAAAACCTTGCCAAACCTGTTTCAAGGCCAAGAGAACCCCATCGCGATCACAGCTCGCGACAGCAACTCCCACACCAAAAGCCTTGCAGGCGATGCCTTTAAATCCGCCTGCGTGCTGGAATTAGTCCAATGTTTATCTGGCTTCGGGATCAGCAATCGTATTGATCACTGGTGTCACCGCTGCTGGACTATTTGTTTTCTGACCGGCCTTGCCAACGAATCGGCCGGCCAGTTTCTTGATTAAAATGCCACCCGGAATCTCAACGTAGCGGTAGCTCAGCCAGGCAGCGGCCAGGATGCACAGCACAATCGGCAGTGCCAACCACACGTTGTAGGGTTGCGGGCCCATGAACCTCTCCACTTCTGACAACACCGGGATATTGAGCAGATAGATGGAAAAGCTGCACTCGCCGCAGAAAATCAAAAACGGATTGGAAAACGAAATATCACTGACGCGCGTGGGGAACGAAAAGATGAAGATGAACAACCCGGTGAACAGCGCGCCCTCCAGATAGTTGTACATGTCTCTTTTTGAGCCTACGACCACCGGGATCACACCGATCGCAATCAGCACAATGACAATCAACGCGGCCGCTTGCAGCAGGGTGAAAGCGGTACGACTGCCCATTGCAGACGCCCTGGACCTCAACATCCCGAAGAACACACCGCAGAAAAAGTACTGGATACACGAACCGACGAAAGTGCCAGGGACGACCTGCCTGAAAGCGATCAGGGTAAATACCATCGCAAGAAGCAGGGAGAAGAAGCTGGCATCACCCCGGTCCTTGAATTTCCAGAGCGCGAACCAAAGCAACAGGAAGACCGCGTAAAACTGTACTTCTGGAGGAATGCTCCACAGTGCAGACACGTTGCCGGAAAAGATCAGGTGCCGAAAAATATTCTGATTGTTGATCGCATATATAAAGCTTGAGTCGATGAAATTGAAGATCACGTACGACGCGACGACCACCACCAGATACGCAGGGGCAATCCGTGAGAAGCGGGAGATCACGTAACTGATCGCAGCTTTCGATCCGAACGGGCGATCACCATACAAGTAGGCCATCAAAAACCCACTCAACGTGAAGAACAGCATGACGCCCACTTCGCCCAGGTGCAGCGGATGAACCGAAAAGAAACCTGTGATTTCGGTCATGTGCGCATACACCACCAACAGTGCTGCTGCGCCTCTCACACCCGTAAGTGCGTCAATTCTTTTGTCGGCATTCATATCGCCGTCCCTCATGGTTGTTAGCGCAAACGTGCTGGCGCAGAAAAAGTAGCAGCGTCGCTCACCGAATGGCCCTGCGAGCCAGGGTGCGGCGCATGCTGGGTACCAACTGTCTGGCGAGCGCCCCGAAACCTGCCTGTCTGGCGCTGAATCGCAACGACCAGCCCTCTGAAAGATTGCGCACCGTCTCTGCCGAATAGATGCCGGTGAACAGATTCAGGAGCTGTTCCTCGGCCAATACCGCATGCAGGTAACTGTCTTTGGGGGGCGCGACGTCTTTGTGATATCCCACTTTCTGCAGGATGTTGTTGTACAGGTGCAAAGTGCGCGCAGAAGCCGCTCGGGCCACGCATTCGTCTTTGTACTCTGGCAACAACAGCTTGAACCACTCATCGGCGCCGAAAGGACAGAACTCGCTTTCAGGGGAAATAACGTGATTGCTGCCCGGGGTAAACAGCACCTTGGGAACAACGTACTGCATGGCCGCCCAAGGCACATCACGATCGAGAAAGGCGTCAGTTGCGCGAACGATATCAACCAGTTTCTTTTGATCGTTGATTCTCAACACACAACTGATGATGTGCTTGTCACCCTCTTTGACCAGCACTTCTTCAGGCCAGGGCGTCGTGTTTTGCCCTGTGGCCAACACGTCGCAATCGATCCAGATGGCGTCGGTTTTCTGGAAAAGAACCACACGAAACAGGTCCGAGAAAGACGCGATATTGGGCTTGCCGTCGGTGAGAAACCGGGGCAGATAGCTGGCGTCGAGTATGTCGCCGGCCGGCCGCCATTTGATTGCCGGATCCAGGTGCTGCTGCGTGAAGCTGTAGAACGTAACGCTGTGACCGCGATTGGTGAAAGACAACAGGCAGGCCTTTTCCAGGGCACTGACCGGTCCTTCCCAAAAAGTTGCTAATTCCATTTTTTCGTTCCTCATGGCATCCGGGAGATCAGGCATGGGCTGCCGCCTGCGAAGACAGGGCAAACATGTTTTCAGTGACCTGATCCCAATTAAGTACTTTGGAGCGATCAATGCTCGCCCGGTCAAAAGCCACAGCCTTCTCAAACGCCGATATCAGCGAGCTCTTTTCGGCATCAGGCGAAAATGACAGTACATGGTCCCGTCCGGCCGCCGCAAAACTGGGGGCCACGATAGGCAACTGGCAGTAGGTGTACTGAACCATCTTGAGACTGGACTGGCTGATATATCCAACGCTTGGGGCATCGTGATACGGGGCAATGCCGATATCTGCATATTTCAAATAGGCGACCAATGACTGGAAGGGTTGCTCGCCGTGTTCTACGACATTGGGCATCGTGCGGCTGATCCGGGCGTTCTTGCCGAACAGATGAAACATCCACTCGGGGAATCGCTCGGCCAGGGTTTCGATGACCTGCGCATTGAACAGCATGTCGCCGATGCTTATTGCATTGCGGGCATGCAGATAGGGGTTGGGCAAACTGGCGTCAAACAACGAAGTGTCCAGGCCAGGCGGTATGTACTGCACCGGCGCACCCGACGGAAAACTGTCCCGCATCACCGCTGCCGGGACCCGGATAAGGTCGAACATGCCGATGGCCGCGTTTTCCGCATCCTGAACGATCGGGTGAAAGGTCAACGTCTCCAGCAAGTCACTGACCGTATAAATCAGCTTTGCCTTGGGTGCCAACTTCGCGAACGCCTTGACCAGCGTCAGCCCTACCCCGCTTTCAATGACGATGATGTCTGCGCATTTGACTCGCTTTTTAATGTCCTCAGGCAGCAGCATCGGATACAGGGAAAACAGCGGCGCGGTAAGCGTATCCAGATTTGTTTTGTTAAGGCTGAACGGATGAAACACCGGGCGCCAGACAAACTTCTGCAGCGTGTCGGACAGCCTTACCCACGTATTGAACGGCGGTTTGAACAGTCGATTGTTCTTCTTGAAAGCGGTCGCCCGGCTCAGGCCCACGGTCAGGAAATCAACGTTGACCCCCTGCTTGCCAAGACTCTCCGCCCAAAAATGGAAATCCACTTTTCGGCCAGCGCTTGCATCATGTCCAGACACGAAAAATACATTCACGTTGCATACTCCATGGCGCTACCTATTGATTGCATCATCGAGCAATCAGCTTTCTGGCGATCAGGCCGCGCCAGCTAAATACGAACAACGCCGCGCCAAACATTGCGACAGCAACCCCCGGAAGTTCGAACCAGGGCGCCAGCAGCAAGATGAGCAAACCCGATACAGCCATGGCCGCAATGGATACCAGCGCAATCTTGCGATCTTGATGATGGGCATACAGCACATTGTCAGCGGCCTCGGACACGGTACGCAGCAATGTAGCGAGCAGCATGATGGCGAAGACCAACTGGTGTTGGTCCAGCTTGGAGTTGTTCAGATATTGAAGAACCCAAGGCAGCAGGCCGACCATCACAACGGCCAGCACGACACACCAGATGCCCACTTCCTTGAACATCTTGCGGCAGGCAAGGCGTATGCCTTCCTTGTCGCCGTTATTCACCGCATGGACGATTTTCGGTGCCAGCGGATTGGTCACGGCAGTAAAAATCAGACTGTTGACCGCATTGGTCAACGACCAGAAGAACGTGTAGATACCCGTAGCTTCCAGTCCCAGAAAAGAACTCACAAGGTAGCGATCAAGATAAAGCACGCCCGCGTTGCCGATTTCAGCGACATAGAAGTTTCGCCCTTTAGCGAACATGTCTCGCGCCAGGCGCGTATCAAAGCTGAGCATCTTGAAGTAGCCGTTCAGACTGGCGCTGATCATGATGATCGACATGACCAGCACCAGGCTGCCGAGCCAGAATTGCATGATCGCTTCGACCGTTCTGAATTCCGGCTTGAACCAGGCGCACAAGATAAACGCGAAAGGCCAGGCACCTGAGCGTATGAACAGCAGGACTGCGGCAAAAGTGGACTTGAACCGCGCCATCAGCAGACAGTTGAAGTCCGAGCACAGGTTTTCGAGGATCAACGTCGCGGTGATCAGTGCGATAAGCGAGAGGCTTGAAGTGGGAAGAAAATAGATAAGCCCCACCAGAACCAACGGCGAGACGATGCATTGCAGCAGCAGCGTGACACCCACGCGAGTTGATGCGATCTGCATCGCCACCGCTGTCGGCACGCCCACGCAACTGCGATTGGCCGGGCCGTTCAACCCAAGACCCAGCACCGACGGCACGATGGTCGCTCCCACCGCGATCAGGCCGTATAAACCAAGCTCGGCAAGGCTCATTTCCTTGGCGATAAAAAGCGTGAGCAGAAACTTGGAGAGCAGTCCCGAAGCCCTCAGGCCCAACATAAACAGCGTCTTGATCAGGTTGGTCCTGGCCATCAGTCTTGCAATCAGCGACGGGCGTTGCGCAGGAAGGCTTCGGCCACTCTCCAGCGGCTCAGAACGTGCCTGAGATATTCCCGAACCGTTAGCCAGTTCCCCGCTTTCAGCGCTCATTTATTGCCCACTCGTGACTGAAAATTAACCATTCAAAACAGTGCTCGACATGCTGCCGTTACGCCGGCTTCACTTTGCGCATCCACGAAAAACCGCCACCTGACATGAGCCCCACCAGCAGCCATAACGGGGCTCCGGTTTTCATGGAAAAGGTCGCCGTTCCCGACACCAGCAAGTTGATGAACAGGTAAAGCGCAAGACTGTTCGCGCAGCGGCGCTGGGGCGGCGAGTCCTGAGGGATGACAAAGGAGACGAACAGCCAAAACGCGATCATTCCGAAAATGGTGCTGGAATAAATCATGTACGGGTAACCGTTATCGCCCAGCAGCGCGAGCTTATCGATGCTCATGCCGAAGTATTCGGACAGCCCCATGTGCATCAGCACAAAGCCGGTAAATGATGTTCTGCCGACAAAGTCGTCCCCTCGTTCAAAGGGGTGCATGAAGTAAACGACGATTCCCAGCAGGATGATGGCCGGCGCAAGAAAGGTACTGGTGTACTTCGGAATCTTTGGATACAGGTAATAGCCGACAATCGACAGCACCAACAGGATGGAGGTGGTCCGCGTGTTGTTCGACAGAACCACCAGCACCACTGTCGCGATGTGCATCAATTTCACTTTGAGGCTGACGTGCGGCCAGAGCGAAAGCATGAAAATGCACAAGGCAGCGGCGTAGTTGGCCAGTGACACTTGCTCCAGGAAAATCGACGAAGTCCGTGGCCCGGTAAAAATGCCGTAGGAGAACCGGCCGTCGAAGCCCAGTGCGTTTTTGAAAATCCCGGTATCGTCGTAATCCATCTCCGCAAAGCCACGGGTATTGACGAAGTACTGAGCCGGCTTGAGCAGCGATGCGTAAGTCGTCAGCGACGACAACTCAATGATCAGCACGCCAAGTACCAACGCGGTACACAGCAGAAATGCCATTTTGACCGTGGCGATATTTGCCGATTTGCCCAGGCCGATGAACACGCCCACGATCAGCATGTTGCGCAGCGCATCGACGTAAATGCGCTGATTCAAAATGCTCATGACCAGGCTGAGGATCACGAAGAAGCCAACGAAATAAAGAATATTTCGGTCCGCTTTTCTGAGGCCACGATTGACCCATATCACCACGCCAAGCCCGAGAATGATCACCTCGGAGGCCATCACCAGCCCGACATTCACTGCAAACAGATGGCAGTTGATGAAGGCCAGCACTGCGTTGTAGGCCATGCCGAAAAAGGTCAGCGCCACCACCGACCAGTCAACACGATCACTGCTGGCCGAACCTGCTATTGCGCGAGACCGTTCCATTGGCTGCGCGAGTCGTTGCTCCATGGAATCTGCTCCAGATTGTCCCGTGTCACGTTTACTGCTGACGCTCAAGCTGCGTCACTTTCCCGGGCTCTAGCCGGTATAACGCCACGCTTCACGGAGTCTTGGAGCTATAGCCGTAGTAATCGTAATAACCGTCGAATCGCTGGCCCGAGCGCAGGGATTTCTTGATGTCGACGTAGTTCATCACGACACCTTTGAGCGGCGCGTTATGTTGCAGCAGCTGGGAAATACCCTTCTGCGCCAGGGTCACACTGGTGGTTGGCGACTTGACGACGTAGATGATCGAGTCTGCAAACGTGGAGAGGACCATCGCATCGCTGACCGGCTGAACCGGCGGCGAGTCGATCACGATGCGGTGATATTTGCCTTTCAACAAATCCAGCACCTGAGCAAATTGCGGCGATGACAACAGTTCCAGCGGCGTGCTGGTGAACGTGCCGGAGCACAACACATCGATGCCGTCGATTTGCCGGATGCAATCGGCCGGCAATGCCGTGCCATTGATCATGTCAGTCAGACCTGGTGCGTCCTTGGCAATCCCGAACGCTTCGGCCAGGGTCGGACGACGCAAGTCGGCGTCGATCAACAACACCCGCTCCATTCTGCCCAACGCCCGTGCAAGGTTGATGCAGACCGTGGTCTTGCCTTCACCGGGCACCGTCGACGTCATCATGATGAACTGATGCTGACGGTCCGCAGGGCTGGCCAGGACCACGCCCGTGCGGATCGAACGGATCGATTCACTGAAGCGGTGATGAGTCTGGTCGCTGAACAGCTTGGCCAGATCTTTACGTTTGCGCGACTTCATCAGCGGCACAATGCCGAGCACCGGCAAATTCAGACGGCCTTCCACTTCTTCAGGGCTGGTGAAGGTGTTGCGCAGTGCGTTCTTCAACAGGGCCAGGCCACAGCCGACCATGGTTGCCAACAGTGCGGCCAGAACGACGATCAGCGGTTTGTTGGGCTTGATCGGCGAGCTGGGCACGGATGCCAGATCGACAATGCGGGTATTGGTGGAATCCAGATCACCGGTGGCCGCTGTCTCTTTCAGGCGGGTCATGAAGGTGTCGTACAGCTGCAGGTTGCTGTCGACTTCACGTTGCAGTGCCTGAAGCTTGAATTCTTTGCGTGAGATGTCCTGAATTTGGGACTTATTGGTGTTGACCGAAGACTTCAGCGACCCTTCGTTGGCCGCGGCCAATTGATAGTTGCGCTCGATACCGGCAACGACCTGTTCAACCTGGCCTTTCAGGCTGGCAGTGGCCGCATTGAACTGCGAACGGGCCGCTTCCATGGCCGGGTGCTGCGGGCCGTATCGGCTCGACAGCTCATCAAGCCGGGCGCCTGCCTTGGCCTGTTCGGCCTTGAATTGCTGGACCACCGGATCTGCCATCACGGCAGGCACGCTCACCAGACGCTCCCATCCGCCCTGGCGCATGCCCTGAACCTGACGGAACTGGCTTTCGGCTTCGGCACGCGCACGGCGTGCGTCGATCATTCTTTCGCTGGTCGCCGCCAATTCAGCTGCGCTGATCGTGCCCACACCTTTGACGTCAACCAGGCCTTCCTGCTCGCGGTAAGCCTGCAGTCGGGCTTCAGAATCTTTCAGCTGTTTGCCCAACTCTTCGAGCCGGCCGTTCATCCAGGTGCTGGCGGTTTGCGAAGACCCGACCGAGGCCAGGTTCTGACTTTCGATGTAACCCTGAACCAGCGCATTGGCTGCTTTGGCTGCGGTGTTGGGGTCGATCATCTCGACCTGCACTTTCACCAGCTGGCTCTTGCCCTGCGGCTCGACCGTGACGGTGTCCATGAACTGACGCGTGACGCCATCCACCAGCGCGGTGCCGGTTGGAGCGGGCGCCTGCACATTGAGCGAAGGGAAGATCGCACCCAGACCGGCCTTGATCATCAACCCTTTGATCAGCCCGCCGGACTGACCTTTCTGCGCGGCAGCAAATTGCGGTTCAGCCGCCAGATCCAGGTCCTTCACGACGTTGGTCGCCAGGGAACGGGAGCGAATGAGCTCAGCCTGGGTTTCCAGATACTGACTGTTGCTGCCTTCGGCCGCGGCGGTATCGGTTGAGAACGTCACGACCTGGTTTTTCTTTTCGTCGATGACCAGTGTTGCGGTGGCGCGATACACAGGGGTCATGACCGACACCGCCACGACCGCGACCAATGTCACGATGACAACAAGCGCAGCAATAGGCCACTTGCGCTGCCAGATGGCCCGCCACAGCTTGAGCAACTGAAAGGAATCGTCAGCGCGGTTGGCGCGTACGGTCCGCAGTGGCGGGTTGATGATCTGCAAATGACTTTCCATTATCGAATGTGCTCTCAAGGTAAGGTGCACGCACCGCTGAGCGGGTCAGCCCTGTGAAAGATGGCCGGACCCTGTTCTTGGCAGACTACTGACAGCCCTAGAAAAACCCTTCGGGTACGGTGACGCTGTCGCCCGGCATCAGCGCGGTATCGAGCCCTACTTTGTCAGGCGCCTGAGTAGGCTCCTGGTCATGAACGATGGTGATTTTCTTCTCCGAAGCGCGCTCGGTGAGCCCCCCGGCCAAGGCAATGGCGCGACGCAGGGTCAGGCCTGGCTGAAACGGATAACCGCCAGGCTTGAGCACTTCACCGCTGATGAAGAAATCCCGGTATTGCAGAACGCCCACTGACACCCGAGGATTGACGAGGTAGTCACCCTTGAGCTTGCTGATCAGCAGTTGCTCGATATCGGAGGCGGTGCGGCCCTTGGCCTGAACTTCGCCAATGAACGGATAGCTGAATGTGCCGGCGTCGGTCAGACGCAGCTTCTTGAAGCTCAGATCGTCCTCGCCGAACACGTTGATGCTGATGACATCTCCCGACGCCAATTTGTATTCGGAATTACCCGCAGCCATCGCTGCGTTTCCAAGGGTCAGCAGGGTTCCGAAAACCAATGCGCAAAACAGGCGAATAATCATGGCGCTCGATCGCTCCTGATGTATGTGCGAAGCCATTGGTATTTCAAAGGCTCGCCGTGAAACTGATGAGATAGATGTTGCGCTGGTAGCTTTCGTCCTGAGCAGTCGAGTCATCCTTGGCCCGTTTGTAGCTCAAGCCTACGTCCAGCCAGCGGCGCATCTTGTAAGTGGCGCCCACTACAAACAGATCGATCTTGTCTTCACGATCAATGTTCTGGTAGCTCTCGGACGCATGGGTGTAACCCACGTTGGTGGCGAATCGCTTAAGCCAGTAATGCTCCCAGCTCAGACCTGCCGTGGTTTGCTCGATGGAGTCGGCACCGTCATGGCCCTCGATCAGCTGCCGGCCAGCCTTGGCTTCGAACGTCGAGTAAGTGCGCGGTTTGTACTTGGCGCTGATCTCACCCAGGGTGCCGATTTTGCTGTCGCCGGTGGAGTCATCGAAGGTTTTTCGTTCGGCGCCGAGCTTCAACGTACCACTGGTTTTTGCAGTTGCATCCCAAGTGACACCCCCCAACAGCGCAACGTTATGGCTGTCCAGGTCGGTGTTGGACACGTAGTCGTAGTCGGTGTAGCGACCCTCGATCAACGCACGGGTCTTGGGCGCGACACGGTAGTAGAACGTGCTGACCAGCGCCGTCGTGTTGCGCTCTTTATCGTTGTTGATGCCATCGCTGTTCTGATAACGCAGCTGTTCGTAATCAGCGCCGACTTCCACCTGCCCCCGCGCCGAACGCGCACCGTAGGTGTACATGCCGCCAGCGTGGCTGATGGTGTATTTGTCGTTTTCCAGATCCTGGTCCAGGGTGGCGGTTTCTTCCACGCGCTGGTAACCGGCGTCCAGTTTCAGCTGGTTGCGCGAGTTGAATTTGTATTTCGCCTCGGCATCCAGATAGTGATCGGTGTTGTTGTCTTTGGCGCTTGAGTGAAAGGTGTCGCTGTCCGCTTCGTAGGACAGCCGATAGGCACTCTTGGCCTTTTCCGCTTCAAGCACGAACTTGGGCGTAACGCCGGTAATCCATGAGGATTCACGGCCGTGCTCGACCTCGCGAAAGTTGTCGTCGTAACGCTCACTGACTTTGAGTGTGGGCGTGAACGTGACCCCGTCTATGAGCTTGACGCTTGCCGGATCCACCGCCCAGGCGTTGGCGCACAGCAGTGCGGAAAACTTGATAAGCGTACGTGTATTGGTTTTCAAGCTCATAAATACCGCCAGGACAGAGTTCGGAGAAGATATCTGTCGCTTCAAATTTCGGGATATACCGCCCGGCTCTCACGTCTTGAATGTTCGAAGAGTAAGGTCCGGTGACGCCACGCGCAGGTGGCAGTCGTGGGTCACGATCAGGCTCGAGTCACAGTGAAAGCACATACTTTTTCACCTGACATTGTTATCGCAGCGTGATCGCAGCGCCCGCTTCAAAATCACTGAATTGCCTGTCGGCAAGTGTAATCAAGGGGGGATTTTTTTCTGTCAGAGCGCCCGGTATTTCGGGTTGTGTCCGCATAATAAAGAGGCCAACTAGTATCAGCAAGAGGCAATTAGACGAACTGTGTAAAATTCGTGAGACAAATCCATGACACCTGATAACCCTTTTAAAATCAAAGGGCTAGGACAACTAATTCTCTGACGCCAAAAACCTAATTAATAAAAGCTGTCAGGTCCATGACGCCAGAAATACTTCATCCGAAAGTTCCACGATTTTCAAAATAAACTTAGAACGGATTGGAGCAGTTATTACCGTCTCGAACATAACGATCGAGCACTGTCCATTGCGGGACTTTAACGCCGGTGCGTGGCTCGATCGACAGTGGATAATCACCCCATAATGGACCCGCCGCCCAGTATGCCAACGGCACACAATGCAACTTCAGATACGCCAACAGACGATCCATCGCCTGAGACCAGCGTGGATCGCTGTTAGGCACGCCGAACTCGCCGATATGACCATTGCGCTTATTACGCACCAGCCACTCGACGAAGGGCTTGGCACGATTAACGCCGATATTCAGATCGAAGTCCTTGGCCGGAGGGTTTTTGTAAAACCCGCTGGTGTCCGGATCCAGATACAAATGCGCGGAGAATATGATGTTGTTCGAAGGGTCGCGCAGTAGCAGCAAAGGCCCGTTGAAAGCCGGCCAGTTCAAGGCATTTGACCACGCACGTCCCTCGACGTAGATCGGCCGCACCTTGTCGTACTTGCGCACACCATCGATACCGGCTTGGGCAATGGCAGGCCAGGCTGCATCAGCACCGTCATGGGGCTCGTTCATCAAATCATAGCCGTGCAAGCCCGGGCTTGAGTGCCAACGCTCGGCCATGCGCTCCAGCAGATTTTTGTAGCTGGCCAGCGGCACTGCCGCACTGCCGATCGTCTGCTTCTTGTATTGGCCGTAGTTGTGAATATCGATGATGACTGACATCCCCCTGGCCTGGGCCCGCGCCAGAGTCTCGTCGATTGCCGGGGCGTAAATCGCGTCGAGCTTGCCATTGAGGGCTGGCTGCAGCCGCTCCCACAAAATCGGCACCCGGATCACCTTGATGCCGTTGGCCTTCCACTTGTCCAACGACTCAATGGTCGGGAACATGTAGTCGAAACCATTGCGACCGGGCACGGTGCCGAACTCGGCGCCCGCCAGGTTGACCTGGATCAGCGGCTGTTTGTCAGCAGCATTCACCACGGTGACCCCGCTTGCACTGCACGCCAGAAGCAGGGCCATCATCAATTTTCTAGTCATTCATTAACTCCAGAATGCATACAACATAAGCCAGCAAAAGAGGCACAAGGCGCGATTAGCGGCTCACTGCGAGGTAATAAATAAACTTGGGGATGCCCACGACGTACCGCTTGAACAAGCGCTTGGGCTCGCTGAAAAGCCGGAATGTCCACTCCAGGTTGTATTTGCGAAATACATCGGGCGCGCGCTTGAATCGACCCGCCTGGAAATCAATGATCGCGCCACCGCAAATAACCAGCGTCGGCGCGGTCAGCTGTTCGCGCAGCATGCGCGCTACCCGCTCCTGCTTGGGCATTCCCATGGCAACGATGATCACTGTCAGCGCATCCTGACGCACGGATTTCATCAGAAAATCGACGTAAGTCTGGTCATCATGAAAGCCATGCAGGGTCTGGCACGTCTGGCCGTTCAACAGGTTCAACGAACCCGTTTCCAGCCAGGGTGATTCGGTACCCAACACGAAATAATCAATTTCGATCGCGCTCTGCTGCGAGCGCTGAATCAATGCCGGAATGAAATCAGTGCCATTGAGGTTAGCGCCGGCCGGCACCTTGTTCCATTGACACGCCATCTTGATGCCAACACCGTCGCGCAGCAGGTAATCCATCTGCGCGAAGTCCTTCAACACCGTCGAACTTTCGGCAGCAAGGTTGAAACCATGCTGATTCAGAAATCCAACGATGGTTTGTGACTGGGTGTCGAGCAACGAAGTGATGAAGTCGTCATAGCGATGATCTTCAACGACGTGCAACTTATCGATTAACGCAGACGCGGTAGTCAACGGCGCTCTCATAGACATGGAAAATCTCCTCAGACACTGCGGTCCATGCAAACTGCTCTGTATATGCCTGCGCATGCTGCGCCGACGCCGGTGTCCAGCGACTGATCAGTCGCTCGTATTGCGCGCTGAAATCTTCGAAGGTGCGTGTGAACAATTCGCCCACGCCAGAGACCTGGGTGAATTCGGCAAAGGACGGGGTTTCATCAGACAGAAACGGCACAAGCCCATAAGACATGAGCTCAATGACACTCAGGCCAAAGCCTTCGTACTCCGAAGCGCTGACCGTAAAACGCGCAGCCTGCAGATGCGCCAGGATCACGCTGTCTTCGACGTCGACGATCAACTGCACGCGATCGGCGCAGTCCAGTTGCGCGATCAGACTTTCAAGCGCGGCTGTATCACCGGTCTTTCGTCTGCCGATTATTTTCAGTACGCCCATCGGCTGCTTGAGCTGTGCGTACGCCTGGATCAGCCACGGCAACCGTTTGTTGGAGCTGAATCGCCCCAGGTAAACCATGTCATTGGTTTTGGCGACGTCTGCGCCCTTGCCGAACTTGTGCAGGCGAACACCGTTATTGACCAAATGACTGTTGGTCGAGATGGGCTTGAATGTGGACAAGTCGTTGGCGCTGCAACACAGCACTGCGTCGACCTTGGCCAGGGTGAGCCGGGTGACGGTCTTGAAGAACAGCTGCTTGAGGCGCTGGTTTTTCGCGGTATGGAAGAAACCGCCGTGAGTGGTGAGCACCAGTTTGGCTTTCAACCGGCCCAGCCGTTTCATGAACGATAGATAATCAACCAAGTAATCAACCGCGTGAACGTTAACGACGTCCGCCTCATTCAACGCGTCGATGTCTAGCTGGCAAATCGGGTAACGCGTAGAGAAGCGCCAAGGCACGCGAGTAATCGGCAGGCCCTTATAGACCTCATAGGGCACCAGGGTCTTATCGTTCTGAAAGTCAGTGTTCAGCGTTGTGATGCTGACCTCATGCCCACTGGCCATTTGCTCAATGGCAAGGTTTTGAACGTAGTCCTCCAGTCCACCGATACTGGGATAAAACTGCCTGACCACATGGGTGATTTTCATCCATTCAAACCTTGCGCGAATTGTAAAAAGAATCGTAACGAGGGCCCGGCGCAGTCAGTGGACCGCCTTCGACCTGGTTGACCACAACGCCCTGAAGTGGCGCATCGACCAGCAATAACTGACCGACGCCTTTTTCTGCGGTGGCCACTGTGGTTGTCGACTTGACCACGAAGATCATCGTGTCGGCATGGCGCGACAGCACCAGTGCATCACTCACGGCCTGAACGGGCGGCGAGTCGATCACGATCCGGTCATATTTGCTGCGCAGTAACTCCAGCGCTCTGGCAAAGCGCGGCGAGGACAACAGCTCAAGCGGGGTGGCCGTTTCCGAACCGGCGCACAGCACGTCGATCCCATCGATGTGCCTGATGCACTCGGCAGCGCCGGCATTACCCTCGATCAGGTCAGACAACCCAAGGGTGTCTGAGGTGAAGCCGAAAATACTGGTGAAGGATGAGCGCCGCAGATCCCCGTCAATCAACAGGACCCGGTCCATTTGGCCCAGCGCATGGGCCAGGTTTACCGAAACAGTGGTCTTGCCTTCACCCGGAATCGACGAGGTCACAACGATAATCTGGTGCTGCTCGGCAATATCTCCCTGCAGCAGCAAACCGGTGCGGATGGTCCTGATGGACTCCGAGAACGGCTGATGCTTTTCGGCGCTGAACAACCGCGCGACATCCTTGCGCTCGCGAGCCTTCAACAAGGGCACCACGCCAAGCACCGGCAGATTCAGACTGTCCTCGACCTCTTCGGCGCTCTTGAACGTGCGACGCAGCGACTCGCGCAACAGCGCGATACCGCTAGCGATCAGCATGGCCAGCACGGCTACCAGCGCAACGATCAGCATTTTCTTGGGCGCAATGGGCCAGAGCGGCGCGGTGGCCGGATCGATGAATCGGGCATTGGCCGCCACCATATCGGCGGTCGCGGCAGTCTCTTTCAGGCGGGTCATGAACGTGTCGTACAGCTGTTGGTTACTGTCGACATCTCGCTGCAGCTCTTGAAGCTTGAACGTCTTGTGCGCAATATTTTGAAGCTGCGACTTGCTGGTATCGACCGAGGCCTGCAATGCCGCTTCGTTGGCCACCGCCAACTGATAACTTTGCTCGATGCCGGCCGACACTTGCTCAACCTGCGCTCGCAGACTGACCGTGGCGGCATTGAGCTCGGAACGCGCAGCTTCCATCGCCGGGTACTTGGGGCCATATCGGCCAGCCATTGCATCGACCTTCGCCCGCGCTGTGGCTCGAACCGCCTTGAACCGCTGCACCACCGGATCGGACATCACTGCTGCAATGCTGAGCAGCTGCTCCCAGTCCCCGCGGCGCAGGCCCTGCACCTGACGGTACTGGCTTTCAGCTTCGGCACGGGCGCGGCGCGCATCGATCATTCGCTCGGTGACCATCGACAGCTCGGACGCGTTGGCCGCATCGCCGCCATGCATATCAAGCAGGTTTTCGGATTCGCGATAAGCCTGCAGACGGGCTTGTGAGGCTTTGAGCTGCTGGTCCAGCTCATTGAGGCGCACCGTCATCCAGCCTGTGGCGGATGTCGATGATCCAGCTTCAGCGCTGGCCTGATCATCGATGTAATGCTTGATCAGGGTGTTGGCCGCCAGGGCCGCCAGGGCCGGATCGCTCATGTTCACGTACACGCTGACCACCGAGCTCTTGCCTTGCAGTTCAACGCTGGTGGCTTCAAGCAGGCGTTGCGCAGCGCCCTCAAGCTGCTGCTGATCGGTCAGTACTGCGGGCTCTTTGAACACCGACGGCAGCAACCGACCCAGGCCGGTCGCCACCCACAAGCGCCTGAACACGGAAGGCTCAGGAGCAAACTCGCGGCGATGGGCAAGATCCAGCGACTGGGCAACCTTCGTCGCCAATGAGCGAGACAACAGCAGTTGAAGCTGGGTTTGCATGTACTGGCTGGTGGCAGGATCGATGGGCGGCGCGGACTGAAATGAAATGGCCTGGGTCTTCTGCTCGTTGATCATCACGGTCGCTGTGGCGCGATACATCGGCTTGATGAAGGACAGCACGACGACGGCCAGTGCCATGGCGACAAAAACAGCGGCGGCGATTTTCCATTTGCGCAGCCACAGGACCTGCCACAGATCCAGCAGTTTGAATAACTCATCATCGGGCTCTGCCCGCAAAGTGCGCAGCCGCGAGGTGAGAACACGAGAATCACTTTCCATGGTCGGACTGCTCTGGCAGTGGAGGTGCGCCGGCGCCGGTAATGGCAAGCCGCATGTGCCTGCACGCGTAGCAACGCGCGCAACCCCGGGAGTACTGATTGAAAATTCCGGACATCCGATCCCTTTGACTAAAAAATAACCACGCTACCGCCCCAAAATCCACGGACTCCGTTATCGGAAACACGCACTAGAATTCGTCCGGGATGTCCCGACGAATTGGATCAGACAGGTATTTGAGGAAGCGCTGGGGCGAAAACCCCTAATTGTTTTAGCGCGGCACTTTTGGCAGCGTCTTGGCACACGAGAATTCCGTGCCGGTACAGCGGTGGACTACGTAACTACGGATTTGCAGAAGGGGAAGGCGTCAATGTCTTGCCACTACTCAATTCGCTGAAATGTACCCCCCGACAACGGAGAACGCTAGCGAAATACCACCACGCGAATGTAAGTTTTTTGATAAATAAAAAAAGAACAAAAAAATCAAGGTGTTACATATAGAGAATAAAGTTCATAAATATTTTAAGCGCCGAATTAGTGACGCCAAAAATAGCACGCCGAAAACTTCACCAATAAAACCTCGCGCCTGAGCACTGCTGGCTTCAAATACCCCTAAACACCCCCTTATGACCGCTGAAAAGATATAAGACTGACGCCATTATTTCGTCCCTATGCATATTAAGGAAAATAGCGAGACTATCGATTTGGACTAAAACGATATGCCCGGCAGAAAGTTTTGCCTCAAAAGATGGGGAATTGGCCGCTGCCTTGGGTAAACACCTCGCCTTCTGAAGATGCCCTTGAACACTTTCGGGCGGGTTTTTTACATCTGCGGGGCATTCAGGCTAAATGTCGCCGATCAAGGACACACCGCCCATCAGACCTGTGCAATTCTGACTGCAATGGAGACTGTACCCGTGCTGAATAAGCTACTGCTCGTGGCTGCCATGCTGCTGCCCGCCAGCTACGTTGACGCCAGCGAATACAACGCAGGCCCCCTGCGCATCGATCAGCCGTGGTCGATGGAGTTACCACCCAATGCACCGAGCGTGGCGGCGTATTTCTCGATCCACAACGAGGGCGCGGTTGCCGATCGCCTGACGTCCGTGGACAGCCCGATCGCCGGCAGCGCTCAGCTGCACGAGCACGTTCATAAAGATGGCCTGATGAAAATGCAGCAGGTACAAAGCGTCGAGGTCCCGCCAGGCGGTGATGTCCGCTTTGCGCCGATGGCGTATCACGTCATGCTGCTGGACCTCAAAGACCGCTCCAGGCTGGTGGACGGACAGCAATTTGCCCTGACCCTGCATTTCGAGAAAGCCGGTGACGTGAAGGTCGAGGTTCAGGTGTTCAAACAGGCTCCGCAAGCCGTGACCAATCCGGTCCACGCTCATTGATCGATAGCCAAGACCCTGACCTGACTTGAACCCCAAGACCGCCGCACGCAATAGAGCCTCCAGCCCCCCGCGCAAGACGTCGGGCACCTGGCTGAGCCTGTTTGCCATGCTGATGATCTTCATCGGACCGCTGATATCCCAAGCGATGCCGATGGAACATCACGCCGGCATGTCGATGCCTGCGGCGATGGACATGTCGTCAATGGACATGTCGGGCGAGCACGCGGGCATGCAGCACGGGGCTGGCGCCGACCCCGCGGCAATGGATCACGTGCTGTGGGCCAAATGCGGATATTGCACGCTGCTGTTCAGCTGCCCGGCATTACCTCAGGCGCTGACGATTATTGCGCCTGCGCCGCCCAGACCGGCCGACTTCTTCAAGGCCGCGCCGCAACAGGGCCATGCCCGGCGCAACGTCTTCCCCAATGCCCGCAGTCGCGCCCCGCCGCTCTCGTCACTGGCCTGAACCCACAATCGAATAACGATTTCGCAACCGCTGGCGGCCGTTCTGCTGCCAGCGGGTTGCGCTGTGTGTCATCCCTGACGGGAGCGTTTCCCATGTCCAAACCGAACGTATCTTTCTACAACCTGGCGTGGCGCTGGCATTTCTATGCCGGGCTGTTTGTCGCGCCGTTCATGATCCTGCTGTCGCTCACCGGGATCATTTACCTGTTCAAACCCCAACTCGATTCGCTGATGTACAACGACCTGCTGACAGTCACCCCCGCGCACCATCAACTCAGCGCCGACGAGCAGCAACGCCTGGTCCGGCAGGCTTACCCGAGCGCGGCGGTGAGCAAGTACCTGCCGCCGCTTAACGCACAAGGCAGCGCGCAGTTCGTGCTGACGATGGACGGGCGAGAGGTGAATCTGTTCATCGACCCGTACAGCGGCAAAATCCTCGGCACCCAGGACGCCAGACAAAATCTGCAAGCGATCGCACGCGAGCTGCACGGCGAGTTGATGATCGGCAAAGTCGGCGATCGGCTGGTGGAGCTGGCCGCAGGCTGGGGCATCGTGCTGGTGGTCTCGGGTTTGTACCTGTGGTGGCCGCGAGGGCGCTCACCCGCCGGGGTGCTCTGGCCACGCGTAAGCGCCAAAGGCCGCGTGCTATGGCGCGACCTGCATGCCGTGACCGGATTCTGGGGCGCGCTGTTGTTGCTGTTCATGCTCTTGAGCGGGATGACCTGGACCGGTCTGTGGGGCAAGCAATACGCGGACGTCTGGAACACCTTTCCCGCTGCCATGTGGAACGATGTGCCCAAATCGGACAGGCAAGCCGGCGAGTTGAACGCTGCCCATGGTCAGACCGTGCCGTGGGCAATGGAAAACACGCCCCTGCCGGTTTCCACTGGGGATCACGCCGAACATATGAACCACGGCGCAATGTCCAGCGCCCCCGCGTCGCCACGTGTATCGCTGCAACAGGTGGTCGATATCGCTCGCGACAAACACATCGAACCGGGCTACAGCATCAGCGTGCCCACCGGCGCCGAAGGCGTGTTCACGGTTTCAGTGTTCGCCGACGATCCGCGTAACGACGCCACGCTGCACATCGATCAGTACACCGGCAAGGTGCTGGCGGACGTGCGTTATGCCGATTACAGCACCGTGTCCAAAGCGACCGAGCTGGGCGTCATGCTGCACGAAGGCAAGTTTTTCGGTTGGCTCAACCAGCTGTTGATTCTGTTGATCTGCCTGATGGTGCTGCTCAGTTCTGTCAGCGGGCTGGTGATCTGGTGGAAACGCCGGCCCCAAAACGGGCTTGGCGTCCCGCCTTTGCGACATGATTTGCCACGCTGGAAAGCGGCAACGGGGGTCATGATTGCGCTGGGTGTGGCGTTCCCGATGGTGGGCGTTTCGATGCTGATTGTGTGGGTGCTCGATCGGATAGTCCTTTCGCGCTTTGCCAAATCCGCCGCAACAGCATAGATTGCGTCCTGCGGGGCCTGGGACCATTGAGTGGCTTTGTGATGAATTCCTCCTCATATACGGTTTCAGGCCCCGCTCCTCTCATTGTCTGCAATGCAGAACCGTCAACGGACAACATCGGTTGACGCCCCCCCGCATCGTTTAAAGCACCGTTTCAGCCTCTCCCGAATAGATATCGAACACCTCATCGCTCAGCTCCTGGGGCGAGCCGAAATAGGCGAAGAATCGATCCCCCACTTCCCGCACTGCCGTGAGCTGCATCGGGGTATTGGGCACGACCCCTACATGGTCGCCAAGAAGATGCGAGAACATGTTTTTCTTCGGAATGGTGGAGTCCAGAATCATGAAAATCAGATGATTATCGGCACGAGCGTTTTGAGTGATGAAGCCGTCTTCGGCCCATTGCGAGGCATTGAAGCGTGTGACCGAAGCTGACTGAACACCGCGGTCCATGAAGGTCTTGCCCAATTCCCCGCGTAACAATTGCATGCTGGCGTTGGAAACGTGCGTCACTCTGAAAGCCATGCCCTGATAGGCATTGAGCCTGAACAAGTCATGCAGGAACCTGCGCGTCTTGTTATTCCTGATACCGGCTCTCAGCAACGCATTGATGTCGGCCGAACCCCCTTCGCAGTAACTTAAAATATGGGGCAGATACTCGGCGTTGCCATGATTGGCCAGTTGCAGATAAAGGGTTTCAAACTGTTGTTTCTCGTTGGGGCTCAGGCTGCTCGCAGTCGACGGCCAGCGCGCGGTCAGACGCTCAAGCTCCCGATACGCGTTGCGTAATATCCGCGCCCCGGCGCCGTGAACCTGATAAAGCGCCTTGACCCAGACCCCTGCCGGATTGATCACACCGAACTCATCGCTGTAGCTCAACAGCTTCGGATTCCCGAACACCTGACGATACAGACGCGAGTGACCAAAAAGGTTGTACCGACTGCGCACGTAGAAGGTTTCGTTGTTGATCTGGACCGCGCGAAAAACCTGGGGATCGAATGTGGCGACCCGTTGCACATCGGCCAGCCGGGAGCCTTTGGCAGGCGACAGCAGGTAACCGATGTGCTCGCTGCCATCGGGTCCGATCCTGCGTACCAGTGGTGGGGCCGGACGCGGCGCCCTGATTGGCGTGACCAGTCGGGTGGGCAACGCACGCGCTCCAATACCACCTATCAGCAGGTAGCCCAGCGCGGTGAGCAACTCCTGTGCGGCACCTGAAAAGTCGTTATCGTCGATTTTTCGAAAGCCCTGCCAGGCGCTATAAAGGCTCAGCCCCAGGGCCAGCGGAATGCGCACCGGTGGAGGTAAAAACATCACGGCGATGCTGAGCGCCAGATGAATATCGATGCCGTAACCGGACTTCTGGGTTGAGGCAGCATAAGACTTGGCATCGTTGATCATCTGCTCCACACGAATCCCATGGCTCTCATCGCAGAAATTCTGCTGCTGCACGCTCAAGCCCACGACTTCCCAGGTCAGCGTCGGCATGGGTATCGGCGATGGCCAGTGACGAAATACCCCGGGCAAGCGGTAATGCTGGAACCACTCGTCGAACGCCAGGCTCTGCCCTGCCAGCGATTGCTCAGCCATCGGCATTTGACCAAGCAGATACGGGAGATTGAGAGAGTCTTGCAGGTAGTCGCGCTTGAGCGCCTCGATGCTTGAGAACCAGCGAAACACTACCCCGTCCGGTGCGTTGATCGTGCACAGCACAACAGGGTCGAGCGCCCCGGCATCCTTCGGGGCAATCAGCATCAGGTTCGTTAAGGTGATGCCGTTGATACTGAGAAACTTGATCTGGATATTCTCCTGCCCCACTTTGCGCACCGCCACCGCATCTGGCGTATCCAGCACTGCCGCGATCCACTCAAGCCCTGCGGCGGGGAAATCGGTCTGGCGGGCCACCAGTAGTCCCATGCGCATGTGCAGCAGCATCAACTGGCCGGATTTTTCGCGCAATGTCCGGGCAAAGGCCGAGTTCTTCAAGCGGTCTTCCAAAAAGCGGGCAAATGCTTCTTCGAAATCGATACTCTTCATCAAGGCGTCGATGGCTTGGCCATCGAGTGCGTCAATGGGCGCTTTTGCGGCATCCGTCACAAAGGTATGCCTTGTGTAACCCTTGATCTCGAAACTCGGATGCTTGCGCGCCAGCTCCCGAAGTGTGTAGCGCTGGACAGACTTTCCTTCGGCCACCTGTTGCATGTATCCGGGGCGGCTGAGCACTTCGACCTGCGGGAAATACAGGAACTCGACGTTGATGTCGTCAGGGGAAAGCTGGACGTTCTTTTCGGCCAGCAGGGCCAGCAACAATGTGTCCAGGTAGTGATCCAGAAACCGGTTGCTGTCGAGCACCGACGCCTCCAGGTCATTAATCGTGCGCTGCAGCCCGATGATCGAACCCCCGAACGCCTTGGCCTCGGCCAACCAGCTGGCCTGCGCATCTGGGGCCATCGAATGCCACCAGTCGGGCATGGCGGCGTCAACCACCGTTCTGTCGTTACGATCCAGGTTGAGGAAGTTGTCGAACTGGTAGCGCAAGTCGAGCTTGTCGGACAGTAAATCCAGAAATTGTACGCAATTGAGGGCGCGGGATTTCGCCATGGCGATGCAGTGTGCGAAGTCCTCCAGATGCTTGAGGACCAGTCTGTTGAACTGCTGTTTCAGGAAGTCGCCACTGAGCGCAGAAAACGCCCATCCACTGGCGGCGTCATCTATCGGCTCGACCAGGGGCTCGAGGTGTTTTAACGGTACGTTTTTCGCCAACCAGTCTCGCTCCTCCGGATCGGCCCAGCGTTGCTCGAGCGCCTGAACAAGGGAGCCAAAAGAGTCAAACCCCTCCACCCCACTGTTGGGTGTATAGAGCAGAACCGAACCCAGGCGGGTGTCATCGATGATCGGCTTATCGGGGCTACAAACCTCGCTCAACACGAAACAGCCGACGAACTCCAGTGTCTTCAACCCAGGGCGAACCCGCGACAGGCCAAAGACCCCATGCTGTTGCAGCGGCTCAGGTGTCTGATCCCGGCAGTAACCGAGCATGTTTTCCAGCATTTGATCTTGAGTCACTGTCAGATTGCCCTGCTCGACACCCACCTGAGCCTCCTGGGTGAGCGCCTGCATGCACTCGTGCAGCGAAACTTCGCTTCGGGTCATGCCATCACTTTGGACAAGACTCCAGTAATCGCGGAAAGCATCTTTGTAGGCATCCGCCACCGAACTTGCGAATCGCATGTGCAGATAGCGGATGTCATCAGCGTTCAGCTCCTCGATCAAAGCTGATTCTGCAACGGTATGAGGACTGGCGAACACACCATGAAGGCGCCCGTCATTGATCAGCGAATACCCCAGAAAGTGATCGATCAGGCTGTCTAACAAATTCACAGCCCGGGTGAGTTTACGCACTGTTCGAGGCACGCCGGCGGGGTGTTCGTAATCAGGAAAATCGGTGAAGGACGGAATGTCGAGCGGCTTGAGTTCGTAGCTATTGATCCAGGTGCGATCAATGTCGATACCTGCATCGGGGTAATCGCGGGCCAGGATATCAAGCAGTGTTTGCCGAGCCACGCTGGCAAATGAAGGAGGCAAGTCGCTCACGGTGGCATGCGCGTTGGGAGACGTCGAAGTCATGGGAGTTATTCATCAGATTGCGGGGATGGGTCGCCCGGAAGGACGAGATTGATTCCACGTAATCAGTTCACACAGCCCGTGCCTGTCAGACATCGAACGTCTAAGAAGACGCCATGACGACTTTTATTGTAGGCACTTTCCACGGGGCGCACTGCATTCGCGCGCAGTGCGCACCGCCGCCCCCTCGGCGCCCCACATCAGTGCGCGAGAACCTGTCCGAGGCGACAATTTCATTCAGTTTCTCGACCTTTCACCCTTGGCCCAGCCTTTGCTAAAGCCTTATCAGCACAACGCCTGCACCGACCGAAGAAGTCATTTCACAAAAATCAAAGAATGGAGCTAGCCAATGAAGCGTCGCAGTCTGATTAAAGCGTTCACCTTGTCCGCATCGATCGCCGCAATGGGTTTGACCTGGACCGTCCAGGCCGCTGAGACCATCAAGGTCGGCATTCTGCATTCATTGTCCGGCACCATGGCGATCTCCGAGACTTCGCTCAAAGACATGGCGTTGATGACCATCGACGAAATCAACGCCAAGGGCGGCGTCAACGGCAAGATGCTGGAGCCTGTGGTCGTCGACCCTGCCTCCAACTGGCCGCTGTTTGCCGAGAAAGGCCGTCAGCTGCTGACCCAGGACAAAGTCGCTGTGGTCTTCGGTTGCTGGACCTCGGTGTCACGTAAATCGGTGTTGCCGGTCTTCGAAGAATTGAACGGCCTGCTGTTCTACCCTGTGCAGTACGAAGGTGAAGAGATGTCGCCGAACGTGTTCTACACCGGCGCTGCGCCCAACCAGCAGGCGATTCCTGCGGTCGAGTACCTGATGAGCGAAGACGGCGGCGCCGTCAAGCGCTTCTTCCTGCTGGGCACCGACTACGTGTACCCGCGCACCACCAACAAGATTCTGCGCTCGTTCCTGCACTCCAAAGGCGTGAAGGACAGCGACATCGAAGAGGTCTACACCCCGTTCGGCCATGCTGACTATCAAACCATCGTAGCCAACATCAAGAAGTTCTCCGCTGGCGGCAAGACCGCTGTGATCTCCACCGTCAACGGCGACTCCAACGTGCCGTTCTATAAAGAGCTGGCGAACCAGGGCCTCAAAGCCACCGACGTGCCGGTTGTAGCGTTCTCGGTCGGCGAAGAAGAACTGCGCGGCATCGATACCAAACCACTGGTGGGCAACCTGGCCGCCTGGAACTACTTCCAGTCCGTCGAGAACCCGGTCAACAAGAAGTTCGTCGCTGACTGGAAAGCCTACGCCAAGAAACACAACCTCCCGGGCGCCGACAAGGCTGTGACCAACGACCCGATGGAAGCCACCTACGTCGGCATCCACATGTGGGCGCAGGCCGCTGAAAAAGCCAAATCCACCGACGTCGACAAAGTGCGCGAGGCCCTGGCCGGCCAGACCTTCGCTGCCCCATCAGGCTTCACCCTGACCATGGACAAAACCAACCATCACCTGCACAAGCCAGTGATGATCGGCGAAATCCAGGACGACGGTCAGTTCAACGTCGTGTGGCAAACCAAAGAGCCGATCCGCGCCCAGCCGTGGAGCCCGTACATCCCTGGCAACGACAAAAAGCCTGATACCCCGGTGAAGAGTAACTAAGAGCCACTGTCGGGCCGCAAGTTGATTCGGCCCGACAACGATCCCTTGTAGGAGCTGCCGAAGGCTGCGATTGCGGTGTGTCATCAAACCCGTATCGCAGCCTTCGGCAGCTCCTACAGGGGATTGCCTGAATCCTGTGGGAGCGGACTCGTCCGCGATGATTCAACACGGTTTCTGTGCTGTACGCCGACACCAAGGCCACCAACATGCCCAAACTTCTCTACCGCTTCATCGTCGCCCTCGCCCTGCTTCTGCCTTTGGAAGCACATGCCAGCGATGCCGGTGATTTCGTTGCGGCCAGTTCCGCCAGGCAAGCCGATTTGCTGGAGGCCTGGTCTGCCAAGCCGGATCCTGCACGCATCGAGCTGATCATTGCCCTGCAAGACGGCCGAGTCGCCGCCGACAGCAGCAAACGCGCCTTCATCGAAAACGGCGACAAACTGGTGGCTGTCGACCCGGACGCCCCCGCCGCAGCCGACGCGCCCACCCCTGACGAACCGCGCAAACTGCGCCTGAATAACCGACTGCGCGGACTGGTCGATACCGCTCTGGCCAGTCACCAACTGCTCGCCGCCGACGAGAAGCTGCGTCTTGCCGCTGCTCAACAGCTGCAAAAGAGCGCCCGTCCTGCACAACTGCCGCTGCTCACCCAGCAAGTGGCCAGCGAACAAAATGACAGCGTGCGCTCGGCCCTGGGCCTGGCACTGGCCAATCTGCAATTGGTGGACACCAGCCCCACAGTGCGTCTGGCTGCCGTGCGTTTGCTCGGTGAAACCGGCGACCCGCTGGCCCGCACCCGCCTGGAAACCCTGCTCGAACCCAACGTCGAATCCGACGCCACTGTGCGCCTGGCTGCAGAGACCAGCCTGGCCCAGGTGAAACGCAAACTGATGATCGGCGAGATTCTCGGTCAGGCCTTCAGCGGCATGTCGCTGGGCTCGATCCTGTTGCTGGCAGCGTTGGGCCTGGCGATCACCTTTGGTCTGCTGGGCGTGATCAACATGGCCCACGGCGAGATGCTGATGCTCGGCGCTTACTCGACCTATGTCGTGCAGCTGATGTTTCAGCGCTACGCACCGGGCGCCATCGAGTTCTATCCCCTGATCGCGTTGCCGGTGGCGTTCTTCGTCACCGCCTGCATCGGCATGGCACTGGAGCGCACGATCATTCGCCATCTATATGGCCGACCGCTGGAAACCCTGCTCGCTACCTGGGGCATCAGCCTGATGCTGATCCAGTTGATCCGTGTGGTATTCGGCGCCCAGAACGTCGAAGTCGCCAACCCGCAATGGCTGTCCGGCGGCATTCAAGTACTGCCCAATCTGGTGCTGCCTTACAACCGTATCGTGATCATCGCGTTTGCGCTGTTCGTGGTGGTGCTGACCTGGCTGCTGCTGAACAAGACGCGCCTTGGCCTGAACGTGCGTGCGGTCACGCAGAACCGCAACATGGCTGCCTGCTGCGGCGTGCCGACCGGGCGCATCGACATGATGGCCTTCGGGCTGGGTTCCGGCATCGCCGGGCTGGGTGGCGTGGCCCTGAGCCAGATCGGCAACGTCGGCCCTGACCTGGGGCAGAGCTACATCATCGACTCATTCCTGGTGGTGGTGTTGGGCGGCGTCGGTCAACTGGCGGGCAGCGTGATGGCTGCGTTCGGTCTGGGCATCGCCAACAAGATTCTCGAGCCGCAGATCGGCGCCGTACTCGGCAAAATCCTGATCCTGGCGCTGATCATTCTGTTCATTCAGAAACGTCCGCAAGGCCTCTTCGCACTCAAAGGACGGGTGATCGACTGATGAACCAACCCTTGATGGTCACTGCCGCGCAACGCGCCGGCACCAAAGTCACGATCGGCGTCGGCGTGGTTGTGCTCGCGCTACTGATCGCCCTGCCTCTTTTGTCACTGCTACCGGAAAGCAACAGCCTGCAAGTGTCGGCCTACACCTTGACGCTGGTGGGCAAGATTCTCTGTTACGCCATCGTCGCCCTGGCGCTGGATCTGGTCTGGGGCTACGCCGGTTTGCTTTCGCTGGGCCACGGGCTGTTCTTCGCCCTCGGCGGTTACGCGATGGGCATGTATTTGATGCGTGAAGCGGCAGGCGATGGTTTGCCGGCGTTCATGACCTTTCTGTCGTGGACTGAAATCCCGTGGTATTGGGCCGGCACGCAGCACTTCCTCTGGGCCATGTGTCTGGTGGTCCTGGCGCCCGGCCTGTTGGCGCTGGTGTTTGGTTTCTTTGCCTTCCGTTCGCGGATCAAGGGCGTGTATTTCTCGATCATGACCCAGGCGCTCACCTTCGCCGGCATGCTGTTGTTCTTTCGTAACGAAACCGGCTTTGGCGGCAACAACGGCTTCACCAACTTTCGCAGCATTCTGGGTTTCAGCATCACGTCTCAAGGCACGCGAGCAGTGCTGTTTTTGCTGACGGTGATCCTGCTGGTGGGCAGTCTCTATGTGGGCTGGCGTCTGGCGCAGAGCAAGTTCGGCCGGGTGCTGACCGCATTGCGTGACGCGGAAAACCGCCTGATGTTCTGCGGCTACGATCCACGGGGCTTCAAGCTGTTCGTCTGGGTACTGAGCGCAGTGTTGTGCGGGCTGGCGGGCGCGCTGTACGTGCCCCAGGTCGGCATCATCAACCCCAGCGAAATGTCGCCGACCAATTCCATCGAAGCCGCCGTCTGGGTCGCACTGGGCGGTCGCGGCACGCTGATCGGTCCGCTGCTGGGCGCAGGCGTAGTCAATGGCATGAAGAGCTGGTTCACCGTGGCCTTCCCTGAATACTGGCTGTTCTTTCTGGGCGCGCTGTTCATCGTGGTGACGCTGTATCTGCCCAAAGGCGTGATCGGCCTGCTGAAGAAAAGGGGCGAACAATGAAAGTCACTCCCACTCCTGCCTTCGATCCGGCACTGGACCCGGGTCTTGATCCCAACAGTGACGCCGGCACCAGCCGCGACGCCATCGGCCTGGGACATGTGGCCGGCAAAGGCCTGAACACCCGACACGGCACGATCCTCACGCTGGAAGACATCAGCGTCAGTTTCGACGGTTTCAAAGCGCTCAACGATTTGAATCTGTACATCAGCGTTGGCGAACTGCGCTGCATCATCGGCCCCAACGGCGCGGGCAAAACCACGCTGATGGACGTGATCACCGGCAAGACTCGCCCCAGCCACGGCAAGGCCTGGTTTGGCGAAACCCTGGACCTGACGCTGATGAGCGAAGTGCAAATTGCCCAGGCGGGGATCGGCCGCAAGTTTCAAAAGCCCACGGTGTTCGAGGCGCTGAGCGTGTTCGAAAACCTGGAGCTGGCGCAGAAAACTGACAAATCGGTGTGGGCCAGCCTGCGCGCCAGACTCAATGGCGAACAGCGCGACCGCATTGATGAGGTGCTGGAAACCATCCGCCTGACCAGTTCGATGTCGCGTCCTGCGGGGCTGCTGTCCCACGGGCAGAAGCAATTTCTGGAGATCGGCATGTTGCTGGTTCAAGACCCGCAATTGCTGCTGCTCGATGAGCCGGTGGCGGGCATGACCGATGCTGAAACCGAATTCACTGCCGAACTGTTCAAAAGCCTGGCCGGCAAGCATTCGCTGATGGTGGTCGAGCACGACATGGGGTTCGTCGGCTCCATCGCCGACCACGTGACCGTGCTCCATCAGGGCAGCGTGCTGGCCGAGGGATCGCTGGAAGATGTGCAGGCGGATGAAAGAGTTATCGAGGTGTATCTGGGGCGGTAATGCGATCCCTGTAGGAGCTGCCGAAGGCTGCGATAGCGGTGTGTCATGAAGACCGCATCGCAGCCTTCGGCAGCTCCTACAGAAGAATGCATTCCAGACAAAATTTGATGAGAGCCCAACCTATGCTCCAAGTCGAAAAGCTTCACCAGTACTACGGCGGCAGCCATATCCTGCGGGGCCTGTCTTTCGATGTGAAAGTAGGTGAAGTCACCTGCCTGTTGGGCCGTAACGGCGTCGGCAAGACCACGCTGCTCAAAGTGCTTATGGGCCTGCTGCCTTCCAAGGAAGGCGCGGTGCAGTGGGAAGGTAAGCCAATCACCACGTTCAAGCCGCATCAGCGGGTGCACGCGGGCATCGCTTACGTGCCCCAGGGCCGGGAGATTTTCGGGCGCCTGACCGTGGAGGAGAACTTGTTGATGGGCCTGTCGCGTTTCCCCGGTTCTGAAGCCAAGGAAGTCCCGGCGTTCATCTACGAGCTGTTTCCGGTGCTGCTGCAGATGAAGCAGCGCCGTGGCGGTGATTTGTCCGGCGGCCAGCAGCAACAACTGGCCATCGGTCGCGCGCTGGCCAGCCGCCCCCGTCTGCTGATTCTCGACGAGCCGACCGAGGGCATTCAGCCGTCAGTGATCAAGGAAATCGGTGCGGTGATCAAAAAACTCGCCGCACGCGGTGACATGGCGATATTGCTGGTCGAGCAGTTCTACGATTTCGCCGCTGAGCTGGCCGATCAGTACATCGTCATGTCCCGTGGCGAGATCGTGCAGCAAGGCCGTGGCCAGAACATGGAAGCCGAAGGCGTACGCGGTCTGGTGACCATCTGACGCTGAATCCGGTAAGGTGCCCTCCTTCGAAACACGATAAAAGAACGTTATGAATCTTCCTGCCCACACCGCTCTATTCACCCCCAGCTGGCATGCCGAGCTGGAACTGGGCTATGGGCGTTTCGGCGACAGCACGCGCCCGACGCAACGCCGACACAAAGGCCCGCTGCGGGTGCAAAAGCACCTGTATGCCGAAGGCCCTGAAGTCTGCCAGCACATCATCGTTCACCCGCCCGGCGGCATCGCTGGCGGGGATCGCCTGGACATCGACGTCAACGTCGGCGCCGACGCCTGGGCGCAGTTGACCAGCCCCGGTGCGGCCAAGTGGTATCGCGCTGCGGGGCCTGCGTTTCAGCAGCTGAATATGAACGTCGAAGCCGGTGGCACGCTGGAATGGTTGCCGCAGGAGACGATCGTGTTCAGCGACGCCAAGGCCGAACTGTGCACCACCATAAAGTTGCAGGGCGATGCGCGGTTGCTTTATTGGGATGTTGTCGCGCTGGGCCGTCCTGCCAGTGGCGAGCGCTTTGATCTGGGGCATTTTCAGGCGCATCTGGATATTCATCGCGACGGCCAATTGCTCTGGCACGAACGCCAGCGCATCGTCGGCGACGATGGCTTGCTGGAGTCGCCGATTGGCCTGGGCGGCAAACCGGTATTCGCCACCTTGATCGTGACCGGCGAGATCGATGCCGAGTTGATGGAAGCCTGCCGCGATCTGGCTAAGCACTCGCCGGTGCGTGGGGATGTCACGCAATTGCCGGGGCTGGTGGTAGCGCGCTGTCTGGCCGAAGAGGCGCTGCATGCGCGGGCCTGGCTGATCGAATTATGGAAGCTGTTGCGCCCGGCGTTGCTGGGCCGTGAAGCGGTTGCGCCGAGGATTTGGAGTACGTGAAAGGCGTGCTGCGAACACGATTATCGTGGGAGGGAGCTTGCTCGCGATAGCGGCGTATCAGACACATAATCGTCTCTGATCCAATGCAATCGCGAGCAAGCTCCCTCCCACCGGGCGGTGCAGCCCGCAAAGATTCTGAACGGGCCAGCGCGCCCTAACCGATTAAAAACGGACGAAACCATGGACCTGACGCCACGCGAAAAAGACAAGATGCTGATCTTCACCGCCGGCCTCGTCGCCGAGCGGCGATTGGCACGGGGCTTGAAACTCAATTACCCCGAAGCCATGGCTTTCATCTCGGCAGCCCTGCTGGAAGGCGCACGAGACGGCCAGACAGTCGCGGACCTGATGCACTTCGGCACCACGCTGCTGACCCGCGAACAAGTGATGGAAGGCATTCCGGAAATGATCCCGGAAATTCAGGTGGAGGCCACCTTCCCCGACGGCACTAAGCTTGTGACCGTGCATCAACCGATCGCCTGACACTCGAGAAGAAGTGGAACGAACATGACTGACCTGATTCGCGACGCACTGCCTGCCGACCTGAACGCGGTGCTCGCCATCTACAACGACGCCGTGCTCAACACCACGGCGATCTGGAACGAACAACCGGTGGATCTGGCCAACCGCCAGGCGTGGTTCGACGCCCGTGCCGCTCAGGCCTACCCGATTCTGGTGGCTGTCGATGCAGCGGACGAAGTCGTGGGCTATGCCTCCTTCGGTGACTGGCGCCCGTTTGAAGGCTTTCGCCATACCGTCGAGCATTCGGTGTACGTGCGCGCCGATCAGCGCGGCAACGGGCTCGGGCCTCGTCTGATGCAGGCGCTGATCGAACGCGCTCGTACCTGCGACAAGCACATGATGGTGGCCGCCATCGAAAGCGGTAACGCAGCGTCGATCCATCTGCATCAAAAGCTTGGGTTCGTGACTACCGGGCAAATGCCGCAGGTCGGCACCAAGTTCGGTCGCTGGCTGGACCTGACCTTCATGCAGCTCGATCTGTCTCCCGGCGCCAGCGCACCCCCCTCACAAGCGCCCAAACGCTGAACAGCGCCTGAGTCCCATCTTCTGAAAGGATGCCCCAACCATGAATGCCGCCCAGATTCGACGCGTGACCTCCGAGAGCTTTGCGCATTACCGCCAAGGCCTGGCGGAGCTGTTGCTCGATGCCGTTCATCGCGGAGCGTCACTGGGTTTCATGGCCGATCTGGACATGGGGCAGGCCTTGGCCTGGAGTGACAGCGTCAAGGCCGAGATCGAACAAGGCCGGCTGTTGCTGTGGGTCGTGGTGCAGGAAGAACAAGTGCTGGCCACGGTGCAACTGGCGCTGTGCCAGAAGGACAATGGCCTGAACCGCGCCGAAGTGCAGAAATTGCTGGTGCTGCATGGCGCCCGTCGCCGCGGCCTGGCTTCGCAACTGATGCACACGGTCGAGCAGGCAGCGCACCAACTCAAGCGCGGCATGTTGCACCTGGACACGCTGGACGGTTCAGCCGCTGAAGATTTCTATCGCTCAATGGGCTATCAGCTCTGCGGCAAAATCCCGGACTACGCCTGCAACCCCGACGGTGAGTACCGAGCCACCGCCATCTATTACAAAGTCTTGTCGAGGAAAACTGCATGATCCCAGGTCAGTACCAGATCCAGCCCGGCGACATAGAACTCAACGCCGGCCGCCGCACCATCACGCTGAATGTGGCAAACAGCGGCGACAGGCCGATTCAAGTGGGTTCGCACTTTCACTTTTTCGAAACCAACGACGCCCTCACCTTTGATCGCGCCGCCAGCCGTGGCATGCGCCTGAATATCCCGGCGGGTACGGCCGTACGCTTTGAGCCGGGGCAATCGCGGGATGTGGAATTGGTGGACCTGGCGGGTGCGCGGCGGGTATTTGGGTTTGCCGGCAGAGTGATGGGCGACCTGGATTGAAACACTTGATTGTTCCCATGCTCCGCGTGGGAACCCAGCCCGAGACGCTCCGCGTCACAAATCGGACGCAGAGCGTCCAGTGAGGCATTCCCACGCAGAGCGCGGGAACGATCAGACCCTTAAGGAATCCCGATGAAGATCTCCAGACAAGCCTACGCCGACATGTTCGGCCCCACCGTCGGCGACCGTGTGCGTCTGGCGGACACGGAGTTGTGGATCGAGGTCGAGAAAGACTTGACCACCTACGGCGAGGAAGTGAAGTTCGGCGGTGGCAAGGTCGTTCGTGACGGCATGGGCCAGGGCCAGGGGCTGGCCGCTGAAGTGGTCGACACGCTGATCACCAACGCGCTGATCGTCGATCACTGGGGCATCGTCAAGGCCGACGTCGGCATCAAGGACGGCCGCATCGCTGCCATTGGCAAGGCGGGCAACCCGGACATTCAGCCCAACGTCACTATCGCCATTGGTGCTGCCACGGAAATCATCGCCGGCGAAGGCATGATCCTCACCGCAGGCGGCGTCGATACGCATATTCACTTCATCTGCCCGCAGCAGATCGAAGAAGCGCTGATGAGCGGCGTGACCACCATGATCGGCGGCGGCACCGGCCCGGCGACTGGGACCAACGCGACCACCGTGACGCCTGGCCCGTGGCACATGGCGCGCATGCTCCAGGCGGCCGAAGCGTTCCCGATGAACATCGGCTTTACCGGCAAAGGCAACGTCAGCCTGCCGGAGCCGCTGATCGAGCAAGTGAAAGCTGGCGCCATCGGCCTCAAGCTGCATGAAGACTGGGGTACTACGCCTGCGGCCATCGACAACTGCCTGAGCGTGGCCGATCTGTACGACGTACAGGTCGCGATTCACACCGACACGCTGAACGAGTCCGGCTTCGTCGAAACTACCCTGGCAGCGTTCAAGAACCGCACGATCCACACCTACCACACCGAGGGTGCCGGTGGCGGTCACGCGCCGGACATCATCAAGGCTTGTGGCTTCCCAAACGTGTTGCCAAGCTCGACCAACCCCACCCGGCCATTCACCCGCAATACTATCGATGAGCATCTGGACATGCTGATGGTCTGCCATCACCTGGACCCGAGCATCGCCGAGGACGTGGCCTTCGCTGAAAGCCGTATCCGCCGCGAAACCATTGCCGCCGAAGATATCCTGCACGACCTGGGCGCTTTTTCGATGCTCAGCTCCGACAGCCAGGCCATGGGCCGCGTGGGTGAGGTGATCATCCGCACCTGGCAGACCGCCGACAAAATGAAGAAACAACGCGGCCCGCTCGCCGAAGATGGCGAGGGCAACGACAACTTCCGGGCCAAGCGCTATATCGCCAAATACACCATCAACCCGGCGATCACCCACGGCATCAGCCATGAGGTAGGCTCCATCGAAGTGGGTAAATGGGCGGACCTGGTGCTGTGGCGCCCGGCGTTCTTCGGCGTGAAACCGACGCTGATCCTCAAGGGCGGTTCTATCGCCGCCAGCCTGATGGGTGACGCCAACGCCTCGATCCCAACGCCGCAACCGGTCCACTACCGCCCAATGTTCGCCAGCTACGGCAGCTCGTTGCACGCCAGCAGCCTGACTTTCATCAGCCAGGCGGCTATGGACGCAGGCGTGCCACAAACCTTGGGGCTGAAAAAGCAGATCGCCGTGGTCAAGGGCTGTCGCAACGTGACCAAGGCCGATCTTATCCACAACGATTACCTGCCCCACATCGATGTCGACCCCCAGACCTACCAGGTCAAGGCCGACGGCGTGCTGTTGTGGTGCGAACCGGCGGATGAGTTGCCGATGGCGCAGCGGTATTTCCTGTTTTAAGCAACCTTTCTGTAGGAGCCAACTTGTTGGCGAGGGCTTGATTCGGTGTGCCAGACACGCCGTCTCGCGAACAAGTTCGCTCCTACAGGCCATCGCAAAAAATCCAATCCCCGAAAAATTCCCTCAGGCGTTAAGATGCGCCATCTTTCCCCAAGCTACGCCAGCAAGGTATTCATCCATGCGTCTTTCCGACTTCATCGTTGCGCACGTCGATCGGATCGTCGATGAGTGGGAAAACTTCGCCGCTACGCTGACGCCAGCCGCCGAGCACATGAACTCCGTCGAGCTGCGCGATCACGCGAAAGCCATTCTGCTGGCCGCTGCACGGGACATGAACACCGCCCAGACCAAGGCCGAGCGGATTGCCAAGGCTCAAGGGGAGGAGCTGAACAAGACACCGACCCTCGATGAAGCCGCCGCCAGCCATGGGGAACTACGGCATACCGTGGGTTTTGACCTGGTGCAGATGACCTCGGAATTTCGTCACCTTCGCGCGACGGTGATCCGTTTCTGGGCTGAGAGTCTGCATACACCTGACATGACCTCGTTTCAGGACATGATCCGTTTCAACGAGGCTATCGACGAAGCCCTCGCCGAATCCACGGCAGCCTATGCAGAACGGGTCGGTCGGTCGCGGGATATTTTCCTGGCGATCCTGGGGCATGACCTGCGTGCGCCGCTGCAAGCGATAAGCATGTCTTCGGAAGTCCTGATGCGCAAAACCGGCCTGGATGCTCCAGCAGTGGCGTATGCCGAGCGGATCAACAGCAGCAGCCGTCAGATGGCGACCATGGTCAGCGACCTGCTCGAATTCGTGCGCAGCCGACTCGGTGTGTCCTTACCGGTCGAGCGTCAACCCATGGAAATGGTCATAGCCTGTCGGGATGCCATCGACGAAGCCAGCGCCGGCCATCCCAACTGCAATCCGGTGTTCAACTACGACGGCAATACCCAGGGAGAGTGGGATCGCAACCGGATTGATCAGTTATTGCGCAACCTGATTGGCAACGCGCTGCAACATGGCGCCGCCAGCCACAAGATCACCGTGACGCTCAGTGGCGGCGAGAACCATGTGACCTTGTCGGTGCACAACGACGGAGAGCCCATCGCGCAGGAAGCCATCGGCAGTATTTTCGATCCACTGGTCAGAAGCGCCAACGAAAATATCGGCAATCACAACCCGTCCACCAGCCTTGGCCTTGGGCTGTTTATCGTCAAGGAAGTGGTCAATGCCCACGGCGGCAGCGTGACGGTGACGTCTAACATCGGGGATGGCACAACGTTTATGGTGGTGCTGCCGAAGAAGGCTGAGGGGGCCTGACCCTGTAGGAGCGAACTTGTTCGCGAGGCAATGGTCCTGATGCACCTCATCAAGCCTCGCCAACAAGTTGGCTCCTACAGCGAGCCGTCCGCGCCTCAATCCAGGAGAAACCGCCCCAACCGCTGCCTGAGCATGCGGTTCTCCGCGCGGACATTGTCCAGTTCATCGAGCAATTCCAGCGCCAGGGCGACGCCGTCCCATTCCATCGCCAGATCGTGATGCAGTTTGGCCGCGCGTTTGGCCACCGACAGCGAATAGGTGTCGAACACCCATTCATCGGGCTTGTGCCCCTGTGGTTCGAGAATGCCGTGCTCGACGATCTCGATCACGTAGGCGGGCGACATATCGACCACCTGACAGAATTCCTTCATATCCAGCTCTACAACCAGGGTGCTCATGATCAGTTACTCCATTGAGCCCTCGGATCAAAAGCGGCGGTATCGGCCAGCTTTTCCCACAGGACCTTGGCGGCGTCATCGGTTGACTTGGGCATCACGACTTTAAGTTGAGCATACAAATCGCCGCGCTGCCCTTGCTTGTTCAGCAGACCGTTGCCCTTGACCCGCAGGCGTTGGCCGGTCTGACTGTCGGGGCGAATGGTGAGGTTGATTTTGCCAGTCAGGGTCGGCACGGCGATTTTCGCGCCCAGCGCCGCCTCCCAAGGGGCCAGCGGCACCGTGATGATCAGGTCATGGCCTTCCACATCGAACTTGGGATGCGGGGCCAGGCGCACCGTCAGGTACAGATCGCCGTTCTCGCCGCCGCCTGCGCCCGGTGCGCCCTGCCCCTTCAGGCGAATGCGTTCGCCGTCAGTCACGCCCGCCGGAATTTTCACGTTCAGGGTTTTGGTGATGTCAGGCATACGCTGCCCGCCCGCGCCGTGTTGCGGCACCTTGAAGCTGACCTGTTTGGATTCGGTCGACAGGGTTTCCTCGAGGAAAACCGGTAATTCCATTTCCACGTCTTGTCCTCGACGGCCGTTGCTGTACGCACGGCCGCCCTGCTGAGCGCGATTGCCAAAAATCGAACTGAAAAATTCGGAGAAATCACCGGTGGAGTCGAAGCCCCCATCCCCGGCACCGGCACCACCGCGGCTCTGCCAGCCCGGCGGCCCTTGAAACGGCCGACCTTGCTGGCCGTACTTGCGAATGTCGTCGTACTCAGCGCGCTTTTCAGCGCTGCTGAGCACTTCGTAGGCCTCATTGGCCTCTTTGAACTTGTCCTCGGCGCCTTTCTCTTTGCTGACGTCGGGATGGTACTTGCGCGCCAGCTTGCGGTAGGCGGTCTTGAGGGTCTTGTCGTCTGCCGTCGGCTCTACGCCAAGAATCTTGTAATAATCTTTGAAGTCCATCTAACGATCACCCATTCCGGATAACCCAGCCCTGTTCCGAACAGCGTTCTCAGTTGAGATCGCCTGGCGCGCTGGATGTTGCAAATTGTCGGGCCACGACCTGAAGTGCTTCAAGCATCGCTCAAAGTCGCGGCGCAAGGTAGGAATTAACACGGAGAATGGGGGCGTATCCCGGCAGTTCAAGCAAAACGGCTCAAATAGACGCATAACGGTGTATAAACCGACGTCTCGCCCTACGCATCCGTCGCACACTCGCATACACTGCGCGGCCGTTTTTTGACTGGAACGTAAAGAACATGAGTAAGCAAACTCCAGCCCGTGCCTGTGGTATCGACTTTGGCACATCCAACTCCACCGTCGGCTGGCTGCGACCGGGGATGGACACCATGATCGCGCTGGAGGACGACAAAATCACCCTGCCTTCGGTGGTGTTCTTCAATATCGAAGAGCGTCGTCCGGTATACGGGCGCCTTGCGCTGCACGAATATCTGGAAGGCTACGAAGGCCGGCTGATGCGCTCGCTCAAAAGCCTGCTGGGCTCCAAGCTGATCAAGCACGACACCAGCGTGCTGGGCACGGCGATGCCGTTCAAGGACTTGCTCGCGCTGTTCATCGGCGAACTGAAAAAGCGCGCCGAGGCCACTGCCGGTCGTGAGTTCGAAGAAGTGGTGCTGGGCCGTCCGGTGCATTTTGTCGATGACGACATCATGGCCGATCAGGAAGCCGAGGACACGCTGGCCGAAGTCGCACGCAAGATCGGCTTCAAGGAGGTGTCGTTCCAGTACGAACCTATCGCCGCTGCGTTTGACTATGAATCGACCCTTGAGCGTGAAGAACTGGTGCTGATCGTCGATATCGGCGGGGGTACGTCGGACTTTTCCCTGGTGCGACTGTCACCGGACCGCCGGTTCTACGATGATCGCCACGAAGACATCCTTGCGACTGGCGGCGTGCACATCGGCGGTACGGACTTCGATAAACAGCTGAGCCTGCAGGGCGTGATGCCGCTGTTTGGCTATGGCAGCCGGATGAAAAGCGGCGCCTACATGCCCACCAGCACACACATGAACCTGGCGACATGGCACACCATCAACTCGGTGTACTCACAAAAGTCCCAACTGGCGCTGGGCAGCATGCGCTACGACATCGAAGACACCCAAGGCATCGACCGTCTGTTCAAGCTGATCGATCAGCGCGCTGGACACTGGCTGGCGATGGAAGTCGAAGAAACCAAAATCCAGCTGACCCACGCCGACAATCGTGTGGTGCCGATGGATCGGGTGGAGGCGGGTTTGAGCGTTGACCTGACACGGGTGTTGTTCGAGTCGGCCATCGATGCGCTGCTCGAGCGCGTACGCAATAGCGTGACAGCACTGCTCAAGGATGCAGGCGCGGCGGTGACTGACGTGGACACGGTGTTCTTCACCGGTGGTTCGAGCGGCATCCCGGCCCTGCGCAACGGCATCGCGGCAATGCTGCCCAACGCCCGGCATGTGGAAGGCAACATCTTCGGCAGCATCGGCAGCGGGTTGGCGATTGAAGCTAAGAAGCGGTACGGCTGATTCGGTAACGCGGCAATATTAATTGTGGGAGGGAGCTTGCTCGCGATTCGGTAGTCGGCATACCAAAATATGTCGTCTGTAACGACCTTATCGCGAGCAAGCTCCCTCCCACTTGGCTAATCGCGGACTAAACCAAATCAGCCCTGCGCAGCTCACTTTTGAGATACGCATAATAAATCGGCCCTGCCACCACGCCCGGCAGTCCGAACGCCGCTTCAAAGATCAGCATCGCCAGCAGCAACTCCCACGATTTGGCACTGATCTGCCCGCCAACGATGCGCGCGTTGAGGAAGTACTCGACCTTGTGGATCACGATCAGATAACCCAAGGCCGCCAGCGCCACCCAGATCGACAGCGACATGCCGACGATAAAGATCAGCGTGTTGGACATCAGATTCCCCACCACCGGCAGCAAGCCCAGCAGAAAGGTCAGGACGATCAGCGTCTTGGTCAGTGGCAGGTGCACGCCGCACAACGGCAAGACCACGGCCAGAAAAATGGAAGTGAACGCTGTGTTCAGCAGTGAGATTTTGATCTGCGCAAACACGATGTTGCGAAAGGCCTGGCTGAGCAGGTGCAGGCGCTCGAACAGGGCTGCCGCCAATGGCTTGCGCTTGGTGACATCCGGTACGCGCTGCAAGGCGATGATCGCGCCAAGCACCATGCCGATCAGCAACGTCACGAACATGTGCGCGGCGCCCTTGCCCAGCAATTGCAGCTCGCCGACATGCTTGGTCAGCCAGGCACCCAGCGACACCCGGAACTCGGTCGCACTGGCTGGCAGATAGCTGTCGATGAACGGCGGCAACTGGCCGCGGGCGCGGTCCACCAGAATCATGAATTTATCCAGCGACGCTCCGGGGTTTTCCGCCTCGTGCAGCAAAAAGCTGATCGCGCCGGCAAACAGCAGCGCCAGCACCGTGACTACCAGCGTGCCGAGCAACGCCACCGCCAGCCAGCGCGCACGCTCGCCAGCGATCAGGCGCTGAAGCTGCGGCGTGAGCATGTCGACCAGCTCGTACACCAGCAAACCGGCCAGCAGGCTCGGCAGAAGGTTCAGCGGAAGGACCAGCAACAGGCCGCCGAAGACGAGAATCCAGCTGGCCAGGAAAACGTGACGTGGCGAAAACGTTGGCATACAGCCTCAAAACAAGCGGCCTGAAGAGGTGGGCAGTCTGCCAGCGTTCCGGGTCCATAACCAGCGGTCAGAAAGCTTCGGTCAACCTGCTCCCATGGACACTGCAACTGCAGAGCGGATCATCAGTTGCAATCTTCAAGTGACTTCCCGGTAGCGTGCAGTCCGCCCGGAGATTTCCGACGACCCGGGCGGGCGCGGGAAAATTATTTTTTCTTGAGACAATCGCTCATGAACGCCTTGCGCGCGTCGCCTTTCAAGGCCTGAGTGCTTGCCGTGGCATTACAGGTTTTCATTTTTTCCTGCTGGGTCGCCGCCGGGGCTGGAGCAGCTTTCAGGCAGGTGCTCATGAAGCTTTTGCGCTCATCGCCTTTAAGGGATTTGGCACTCGCATCGGCGTTGCAGGTGGTCATTTTGTTCTGTTGCGCCGTGGCGGCAAAACCCTGGGCGCACATCAACAGACCTACGACCAATAGAGGAACACGCAGCATCTTCATCGACTCATCTCCCGAATCACCGCACGGTCGGCGGCGTTGGGTGCAGTGTAGCCAAGGATTGTTGCGGCATATGTCAGTTGAAGTTCTGATGAAGTTCTGTAGGAGCGAGGCTTGCCCGCGAAGCTAACACCCCGGTTTGCCTGACACATCGCAATCACAGCTTCGCGGGCAAGCCTCGCTCCAACAGTTTTCCGCAGAAGCCGACGCGCTGGATGAACCGCCGACCGCCGCCCCAGTCAGAATGCCCTGCGCGCCAACAAGCTAATCACGTTAGTAGACGCCAACGACGACAAGCGGATAATGCGCGCTCATCTTTAAACGGCAGCCCCCATGCAATACCTCTATCCGCTACTGACCGTGTTCATCTGGGCGGGCAATAACGTCATTACCAAGGCGGCTGCCGGCCGAATTTTCCCCGCCGAGATCGGGTTTTACCGCTGGGTGCTGGCGGCCATTTTGTTCACCCCGTTCCTGTTGCGACCGGTGCTGAAGAACTGGCCGATCATCAAGCCCAATCTGGGGAAGATCGCCATCCTGGCGGTGCTGGGCATGGCGATCTACCAGAGCCTGGCTTACTTTGCGGCGACGATCACCACGGCTACCAACATGGGCATCATCCTGTCGCTGGTGCCCATCGTTACGTTGGCGATGTCTATCGTGACCTTGGGCAATCGCCTGACGATGGGCGCGCTGGTGGGCGCGGTCTTGTCGTTCATCGGCGTGTTGTTCGTGGTCTCTCAGGGCAGCCTGGCGGTACTGCTGGCCCACGGCGTCAACATAGGCGACCTGATGATGTTGATCGCGACCACCGCCTACGCGATCTACAGCACGCTGCTGAAGAAATGGAAACTGGGGCTGCCGCCGCTGCAGTTGCTGTATCTGCAAATTCTGGTGGCTATAGTGGTCCTGTTGCCGCTGTTTTTGCTGTCGCAGAAAACAGGGCTAAACCTGAGCAATATCCCGCTGGTGCTGTACGCCTGCATCCCGACATCGATGCTGGCGCCATTGCTGTGGATGAAAGCCATCAGCGTCCTGGGCCCAAGCCGTACGACGCTGTTTTTCAATCTCATCCCGTTGCTGACCGCACTCATTGCCTCGGTAGCGCTGGGTGAGCAGCTTGCCCTGTATCACTTGCTGGGCGGTGCACTGACCTTGTCAGGCGTGGTTCTCGCAGAACGCTGGACCACACCGCTGCGACCCGTCACAACGGCATGAGGCAGCGTCGGCATCACGCGTTGTCCGAGCCCTCGACGCTGTGAATCGACACATCAGTGATGCCCGCGACATGGGGCATGTCCAGGTGCGGCTCGCCTGATCCCAGTGGATCATCGTCTACAGCCACATGGTGCTTGAGCGCCAGTTCGTGGACCACTTCGATGATGGGCACGTCCAGGTTTTCGATCACATCAACGTGGTGCTCACCGGCCAGGGTGTATTCGATTTCATACAGTTCTTTATCGCTCATCGCATCACTTCCTCAACGACCATCTTGGCGCCGACTGACTACGAACTTCGGCTCATAAAGTTAAAGACCGGCGGCTTTGAGGCGCTCGGCATGTTCAAGGAACAGCCCGACAGGATTGGCTCCTTTGCCAACCATGCCAAGGCTCTGGTTGACGATGTCAAAATGGTCGAGCGGGTAGTCATCCCTGATGACCGTGCCCAGGTGAGAGCTGAATCGCCCGACCATGCCATCAGATTGACCTCGCTCTTTTGTGAACGTGCGAGCGAATATTCGGCAGGTGATATTGGTGCCATCGAAAAGGTTGAAACCGCGATTGGTTCGGCCTTGTTGCAGGGTTCCGGACCAAGAGTAATAGCGCACGCCATTGACCAGTTCCGCCCCCTGCCCGCCCCATGTGGTGGGCAGCCCCTGGGGATATTTCTGGTTGAAGGCGGCCACACCTGATGTGGTGAGCGAATGGTGGGCGGCGTCCAGATCCGTCGGCAGGCGCGTGCCGCGATAGCCGGTGTCGAGCAGGTGCATCGTCCAGCCGACCAACAGCAACGCGGCGTTGAGCAGACGACCGCGTGCGGTATGACGCGGGAAGCGCGACTCGATGAAGTCCGCCAGTTCCGAGCCATGATTCGGGCCGGCAACGGAAGTCACCGACGCCACCAGATCCGGACGTCTGGCGGCGGCATAGCGGATGGTCAGCGCGCCTTGGCTATGACCGATCAGGTTGACCTTCTCGGCGCCGGTTTGCCGCAGGATTTCTTCGATACGCCCCAGCAGTTGCTCGCCGCGAATCTCTGTTGCGTTCATCGCCGAGACCATCACCGGAATCACCGTGGCGCCGCCGCGACGCAGGCCTGGCACGATGCCGTACCAGTAGGGATAAATCACCAGATTCACAAACCCCAGTAACCCTGGTACCAGCACAATGGGGTAACGCGTGGCCTGGGTTTGGGTCATGGGCGCAGCTCCTTGGGTGTCAAGTGGACTCAGGGCCAATCAGTGGGAGCGAGCTTGCTCGCGATGAGGCCAGTACATCTCAACAACGTTCTGGCGGCTGAAATCGAATCGCGAGCAAGCTCCCTCCCAAAAGTGCGCATTGCGCGTTAGTTGGACCGCACGATATGACAAACAAACGTAATGCCCCATCGCCATCAATCCGATCGAACTCTTTTACCCGGTCAACGCTCATAACAGCAACGAGCCAACAATGGCTCATCTTCTGGAGTGACCTTATGTACAAGCAATCCTTGGCAGTAGCGTGTGTGGTAGCCGCGTTGGCGGGTTGTACATCGACCACACCGGCCAACCCGGTGGACTACGTGACCTATCGCAATCAGCCGCTGGTCAAGCAAGTCGAAGAAGGCATGACCAAAGAACAGGTCCTGACCATTGGCGGCACGCCGTCCACGACCGTACAGCGCAAAGCGCACCCAGGCACCTGCAACAACTACGTGCTTAACCGCGAAGGCCATCAGCAGCCTTACTACATCACGTTCGACAGCAATGGCCGCGTCAACAGCAAGGGTTTCATGACCTGCGAACAGCGCGATACCAACGAACGCGCGATGTAACCGATACGTTCTCAAGACGTAAAAAAGCCCGAGTCGCTCGGGCTTTTTTGTGCGTGTCGTTCCGGTCTTGGATCAGAACACCAGCTTGAACAGGGCAATCACCACAATCAGGCCGATAATAAAAATGATTCCGACGGTGCCACCAAGAAACTTCAGCATTGGTTCTCTCCATTAATTTTCAGTCTCAAGGCTGGGACCGCAACACGCGGCGCTCGTTTCCTCTTTTTGTACCATCAGCGTTCATTGGTAAATCTAATAAAACTTTTCAGTCGGCGCGCTACTCACACCATAAGACCCGATCATGCCGGGCGGCAGTCAACGCAGTAGCCGACTGACGCATCTAGAGCGCGACGGGATAACCGGATTAGCCCTGGAGAATGATGATGACCGAACTATCGAGTGTGACCGAACTGCGCGAACGCGCACGCCGTAATGTGGAAGACGGGGCTGTGACCGAATCCTACAGCGCTGACATCGAGACGGTGATCCGCCTCCTTAACGAATCGCTGGCCACCGAACTGGTTTGCGTGCTGCGCTACAAGCGCCACTACTTCATGGCCAAGGGCGTGAAAGCCCATGTTGCCGCTGAAGAGTTTCTGGAGCACGCCACACAGGAAGCCCAACACGCCGACAAACTGGCCGAGCGCATTGTGCAGCTGGGCGGTGAGCCGGAATTCAACCCGGACCTGCTGTCGAAGAACTCCCACGCACAGTACGTTGCGGGCAATACGCTCAAAGAAATGGTGACTGAAGACCTGGTGGCCGAGCGCATCGCAATCGACAGCTACCGCGAAATCATTCAGTACATCGGCGACAAAGATCCGACTACCCGTCGCCTGTTCGAAGAAATCCTGGAGCAGGAAGAAGAGCACGCCGACGACATGGCAGATCTGCTCGACGGCATCTGATTGACGTCGCGGTAACACAAAAAAGCCAGAACCTAAGGTTCTGGCTTTTTTGTGGGTGCGGTTTCTATTGCTTACGCCATTTCATTTTGGGACCTGCACTCTGAACCTTGGCTTCAACTGCCTTTCTGTAGGAGCGAACTTGTTCGCGAGGCTTTGAAGCCGACACGCCGCTATCTCGCCTCGCGAACAAGTTCGCTCCTACAGGATCAGCGTTAACCCCCCATGCGCTTACGACTACTGAACCGTTTTCGGTGCCTTGCCCGAGCGCATCTGCTCAAGCAACGGCGCGCATTGGTTCGGTTCGCCGCCGCTGGGCGCGACCAGGGCCAACAGGCCTGCAGCGGGTCCGGCAACAGCCCCCAACAGCACCATCCCTGCGCCGCGCAGCAACAGCGGGCCGGATTGCACCCCTGCACTTGGCTTGGCAAATGCGCCACGCACATACAGCGGCGAGCGCAGCGAAAACACACGGAAGCCCTTGGATTCCGGGGTGACCTTCATGTCCAGCTGTTCGGTCTTGAAGTTGGCAGTGCCGTCGATATAAATGATCGCGTTCTCGGTATCAAATACCGAAAGCTTGGTGCTCGCCAGACCGTCCTTGATCTCCAGAGCGGTGGCGGCGCAGTTGATTTTCACGTCCTTATCGCCGAACAGCCGACCCACGACATAGTTACCCACGTTCAGGCCCGCGATCTCCATCAGGCCACGACTGATCGCACCGTCGTTGATCAGCAGCTTCAATTCGCCATTGGACGTACCCAGCAGCGCCGCGACTGAGTTGCCCTTGCCACTGATGTCAGCATCGCCGTTCAACTCACCGAAACTGGTCTTCATGGGCTCGAACGTCGGGAACAGCTGCTTGAGCTTGAAGTTACGCGCGCTCAGTTTGGCCCGGCCTTCCAGCGGCTGTGCATGACCGTTCAAGCGAATGTCGGCGTCCAGTTTGCCGCCCGCCACGCCAAAACGCAGCGGCTGCAGACTCAACTGGCCATCGTTGAGCACGACATGGGTGTACAGATCGGTGAACGGAAGCTCAGCGCTTTGCACGATCTTCTTGCCGGTGAACTCGACATCGGCATCCATTGCACTCCAGCGATCGGTCTTGAACTCCTCGACCGGCAGTACTTTGTTGCTTGGCTGCTTGCTCTCGCCGCCACGACTTTTCTGCTCGGCGTTGGAATCGGCGCCGATCAGCGGTTTGAGGTCAGCCATCAACAATTGATCGGAGACCAATGCGCCCGTCAATTTAGGACGTGGCTGACTGGCGACGAAGCTAAGGTCACCGTGAATGTCGCTGCTACCGATTTTGCCGTTGAAGCCCTGGTATTTGAACGAGGCGCCTGCCTCGTCATGCAGGTGCGCGATCAATCGACCGTCTGTCGAGTAGGGCGGCGAATCCGGCAGCGTCACCCCGGTCAGCGGGTAAAGATTGCCCAGGCTGTCGCCGGACAGCTTCAGGCGCAAATCAAGCTCACCCAGATTCTGCGGGTCAGTCACGGTGCCTGCGATCGCAACTTTTGTATTGCCAGCGCTGACATCGGCCTGCACCGGAAACGGCTGGGACGCATCCTTGAGCGCCAGCAAGCCGCCTACCTTGCCGCTGCCGTTGAGCTTCTCGCCGTGATACTGACCTTTGGCCGTGAAGCCGAAAGCGTAATCCTGGGCCGAGGCACCTTTGTCCTGCACTTTCTTGGCTTCGCCGCTGCCGACGATGTCGCTGAAAGGAATGGGCTTGCCCAGCAGATCGATCACCACATCGACCTGAGTGTTGATCTTTTGGTCGCTGTAGCCCACGAAACCCTTGTCGAAACCGATGGAGCCAATGTCCATCACCCACTTGGAGGGCTCGGCATTGGGATCGCTTTTGGGCAGATCGAACACCCAGTTGGCACGACCGTCTGCCAGCCGCTCGAGTTTGGCATTGGGCTCGGTCAGATTAATCCGGGGAATGGAGATGGTTTGCGCCAGAAGCGGCAACGGAGAAAGCCGGAAATCAATACGCTTGAGAGTCGCCATTTGCGGGTTCTTCGACCACTCCGGGTTACCCAGCGTGACGTCTTCGGCGGACATATGCGGCCAAGGCACCCAGGCACGCCAGCCACCTTCGTTGGGCTCACGACCCCAGTTCACGGCAAGATTGCCATTGATGGCAAACGGTCGATGGAGCGCTTCAGACACTTTTTCGTTGAGCGTGGGCTTGATGCGATTCCAGTCGAAGGTGGCGATCACAATGATCAAAATGGCTATCAACAGCACCAGGATGGCGCCCGTCCAGGCAAAAATCTTACGGCCTCGCGTCATTGCGTCTTCTCCCCAAATACCGACGTGCCATCCGAGGCGCGTCGCAAACGTCTTAGCGCTTCGACTGATAAAAGCCGTGGGGGTTTGATTGATCTCGAAAGTTTTCGATACCGCAGCAACGTTCGCAGGTTCCACGCGGGCGCAGCGAGCGCGCTGAAAGCATCCTGACAGCGCTAGGTGCCAGCCGTAGAGGCCTTGTTTGACGTGGCTTTGCGCGCCGAATCATTTCTGTTGATTGTGACCATCACATCTATGAACTTTTGTATCGACAAACCCCCTGTATTATCGGCTCCATATTCTTCAAACGCCCTTTCGGGGAGCAACCCATCATGAAACGCCAACTGCTGCTTAGCCTGACTCTTTCATTTCTCGCCACGAGCGCGTTTGCCCTGCCTGCCAGCGAGCGACCGATCCTCGGTCAGATGAAAGCCGTTCAGCAAGCAGTGCTGCCTACCGTGGCTCAGGACAGCAAACTGATTCAGCAATACCAACGAGTTGCCGCTGACGGCACCGCTACCAACCTGGCCCGCCAGTATCAGCGCGTAGCCGACAACGGTCCTGATCGCGTTATTCAGCAATACCAGCGTGTGTCCTGATCAGATCGATCGCAACTGACGAAGCCCGGCCATAGCGCCGGGCTTTCTCGTTTGAGCCGTGCACATGCAGCCCACGCAAACCGGGTTCGACGTCGCTCAAGCGCATTTGTTAGAGTGCAGCGCAATGCCTAGCCAGAACCTGACCCGCCCCATGCTGCCCCGCGCCGAACAGAAACAGCAAACCCGTCACGCCTTGCTCGATGCAGCCAAAGGCTTGATGGACAGCGGGCGTGGCTTCGGCAGTTTGAGCCTGCGGGAGGTGGCGAAAACGGCAGGCATCGTCCCGACCGGCTTTTATCGTCACTTCGATGACATGGACCACCTGGGGCTGGCCCTGGTCAGTGAAGTGGGCCAGACCTTCCGCCAGACCATCCGCCGCGTCAGACGCACCGATTCTCTGGCGACCGGGATCATCGACGCTTCGGTGCGGATATTTCTCGACGACGTGGCGGCCAACCGTTCGCAGTTTCTATTCCTGGCGCGCGAGCAGTACGGCGGCTCGCTGAAGGTGCGTCAGGCATTGGGGGCCTTGCGCGAGGCGATCATCGCTGACCTGACGACTGACCTTGCCTCGATGCCCAAATTCCAGCACTTGAATACCAACGATCTGGCGGTGATGGCTGATCTAGTGGTCAAGAGTGTCTTTGCCATGCTCCCCGAGTTGATCGACCCGCCGCCGCCCTCTTTGGCCGAACACCTGACCCCCCGCGCGAAAATTACCCAGCAATTGCGCTTTATCTTCATCGGCGCCAAGCGCTGGCAGGGGTTGGGGAGTACGGAGTAGCGGGAACGCACTCTTTCTGTGGGAGCGAATTTATTCGCCAGGCGTGTATTACTGCCCCCGATTCCTCTATCCGACTGCTTCTCGCGAATAAATTCGCTCCTACCGGCCTATAACCGCTCCGAAATCGTGCACGCCAAGTCGCTACGCACCAACAGTGATCACGCTTGCGCGCTTATAGGCATCATCACGCACCGAATGTAGGCAATTTCCTACAGCATTGTCTGTTGGCAAGCCCCTTGCTCTGGCATAAGCATCGCACTCGCTGGAAGCTTTCTCATGTTGGTGATCCACCAAAAAGTCGAACCCTGCGCTGAATGGGCCGCTGAGCTGCATCTGAATTTCGAAGCGCGCAGCAAAAGTCGTCTGCGCTGCTTCAGTGCAGAAGGCGAAGACGTCGGGCTGTTTCTTGAGCGCGGACAACCGCCGCTGCGCGATGGGGATTTCCTCAAGGCCGAAGACGGTCGCATCGTGCGGATCTGCGCTCGCCCTGAGCAACTGATGCATGTCACCTGCTCCAGCACCTATGAACTGACCCGGGCCGCTTATCATTTGGGCAATCGCCACGTCGCGCTGCAAGTGGGTGATGGCTGGCTGCGCTTGCTCGATGATTACGTGCTCAAGGCCATGCTCGATCAACTGGGCGCTACCACCGAATCCATTGAAGCGCCCTTCTCACCTGAACACGGTGCGTATGGCGGCGGACATCATCACTCGCGCGCGGGCGAGGAAGATTTCAATTACGCCCCGAAGATTCACCATTTCGGTGTGCGCATATGAACAGCGCCTGGGCGCTTTTGCGTCTGGCCAGCCCGCAGTTGCCCATTGGCGGCTACAGCTATTCGCAAGGGCTGGAAATGGCAGTCGAGCAGTCGATCGTCACTGACCCCACAAGTGCCGGACGCTGGATCGGCGATCAATTGCTGCTCAATCTGGCACGCTTCGAAGCCCCACTGTTACTGGCCCACTGCACGGCTGCTGCCGAAAACGATTGGGCGCAGCTACTCAAACTGAGCCACCAGCACCGCGCCAGTCGCGAAACCCGCGAGCTGCACCTGGAAAGCCGACAGATGGGCTATTCACTCAAGCAACTGCTGCTCGGGCTGCCAGAAATGGATCAGCCGGCCAAAGATTTTCTTGAACAACTGGAGGAGCCGCACCTGGCACTGTGCTGGGCATTGGCCGCTCGTGCCTGGCAGATCAGCCCGCAGGATGCGCTGGCCGCCTGGCTCTGGAGCTGGCTGGAAAATCAGCTGGCGGTGCTGATGAAGACCTTGCCGCTGGGTCAGCAGGCGGCACAAAGGCTCACCAGCGAATTGTTGCCACTGCTGCAACGCGCCCAGCACCACGCCACCGCTCTGGATTCACGCCACATCGGCAGCGCGCCGTTCGGCCTGGCCTTGGCGAGCATGGCCCACGAACGCCAATACAGCCGACTGTTTCGCTCATGACATCTGTGCATAAAAGATCAACGGAGAACACTCAATGAACAGCCAACCATTGCGCATCGGTATCGGCGGCCCGGTCGGGTCCGGCAAGACCGCCCTGACCCTGGCCCTGTGCCTGGCGTTGCGCGACCGCTACAACCTGGCGGTGGTCACCAACGACATCTACACCCGTGAAGACGCCGACTTTTTGGTGCGCAACGAAGCCCTCGCCCCGGAACGCATCATCGGCGTGGAAACCGGCGGCTGCCCGCACACGGCGATTCGTGAAGACGCTTCGATCAATCTGGAGGCCGTTGACCAGCTCAATCGCCGCTTCGAGGGCCTGGATCTGATCATCGTGGAATCCGGTGGTGACAACCTGTCCGCCACGTTCAGCCCGGAATTGTCGGACCTGACCATCTACGTGATCGACGTTTCGGCGGGCGACAAGCTGCCACGCAAGGGCGGGCCGGGCATCTGCAAATCCGACTTGCTGGTGATCAACAAAATCGATCTGGCGCCGCTGGTGGGTGCGTCGCTGGAGATGATGGACCGGGACACCAAAAAAATGCGCGGCGACAAGCCGTTCGTGTTCAGCAATCAGAAAACCGGACAAGGTCTGGAAGCCATCATCGCCTTCATCGAGCGTCAGGGCCTGCTGACCGAAGCCGCCTGAGTCATTTTCCCGAGGAGTGAGTTCATGAATTACAAACAAGCCGTCAGCGCGCTGGCCCTGTTGTTGGTCCCTGCGTTGGCCTTTGCCCATCCCGGTCATGACGAAAGCGGCCTGGTCGCAGGCATCAGTCACCCATTGGGTGGCCTGGATCACCTGCTGGCGATGGTGGCCGTGGGTCTGTGGGCGGCGCAACAGAAAGGCGCGGCACGCTGGGCCCTGCCTTGCACCTTCGTTGGCACCATGCTGATCGGTGGCTTGCTGGGTTTTGAAGGCCTGGATTTGCCGGGCCTGGAGAGCGGCATTGCTGCGTCGGTGTTTGCGCTGGGCCTGGCGGTTGCGCTGGCGGTGCGTCCACCGCTGTTCATGGCCGTGGCGGCGACAGCGTTGTTCGCGCTGTTCCACGGCGTGGCTCATGGCCTTGAGCTGCCGGTTATGTCCAGCCCTTGGGGCTATGCGGCAGGGTTTGTCGGTGCAACGGCAGTGCTGCATGCGGCGGGCTATGCGGTTGTGCGCTTCCTGCCAGCGGCTGCAGCGCCCGTCGTGCGCATCGCTGGCGCCCTGGCTGCCGCGGCAGGTGTCTGGATGTTCGCCGGCTAAGCCCCCTTGTAGGAGCTGCCGAGCAGAGCGAGGCTGCGATTAAAGTCTGTCTGACACACTGCAATCGCAGCCTCGCGTTGCTCGGCAGCTCCTACAAAAGCGAAGGGATAGGCTGCCTCCAGATTTGCATCTGACTCCAAATCCCACCTCCTGCTACCATGTCGCGCAATTTGCCACTGCCGTGACGCCAACCCGATGCCTGATGCCCGCCCTGCCGACAAGCCCGCCCTGAACGCCCTATTCGCCGCCGTGCGCCAGCATTTCATGCAGGTGATCGTGCCGATGTGGCTGCACTCGGGCTGGAATGACGAGATGGCATTGCCTTACGAAGCGGTCGACGCCACGCATCAGCCGCTGCCATCTCAGCGCTATCGGGCGATGGCCTGCGCGCGACAGTTGTTTCTGTTTTCCAGCCTGATCGGCGATCCCTCCGTATCTGAAGCCCGCGCTCGCGCTGCTGCGTTGTTTCGGTCGTTGCAGCAGCATTTCCACGATGCCGAACACGGCGGCTGGTTTTACAGCATCGACCCGCAAGGCGCTCCGCTGGACCGCCGCAAAGATCTCTACAGCCATGCCTTCATCGTATTCGCCTGCGCCCATTACTGGGCAAAAGTGCGCGAGCCGCTGGTTGAATCCACCCTCAATGCCGCGCTGAACGTGATCGCCGAGCGCTTTGCCGACGGCGAGGGGTTGTACGAGGCCGTGCTCAATGAGGACTGGTCATCCCTGCAAGCCGGGCCGCTGCAGAACCCGCTGATGCATCTGGCTGAAGCCTTTCTGGTGACTGTAGAAGTGCGGGAGGACGCCCAAACGCTGGCCGCGCTTGATGCACTGGTGGCAGGTATGCAGCGCCGCTTCGTGGACGTTGAGCACGGGGTGATGCTGGAAAAACCACTGGAGGCTGTGGATAACTGGTCCGAGCCTGGGCATCAGTTCGAGTGGTTCTATCTGCTGGAATCATCAGCACACTTACGCGGCAGTCCGCTGCACCGCTCTTTGACCACGGCGTTCGCCCACGCCCAGGCTCAAGGGGTTGATCAAACCAGTGGCGCGGTGGCGGCGATGCTGGAAGCGGACGGCTCGATGAAGGACGGCACGCAGCGGATCTGGGCGCAGGCCGAGTACTTGCGCGCCCTCACCCTGCGGCCTGACAGCCAGGACCTGCTGGCCCGGCAACTGACAGCGCTACAACAGCGGTTTCTGCATTGTTCCGGCTGGAATGAATGCCTGGACAGCGATGGCAAGGTCAGCCGAAGTGACATGCCGTCCACCACCCCTTACCACTTGGCGACCTGCTACATCGGTCTGGCCGAGTATTTCAAAGACATCAAATCCCTGTAGCCGCGCGTTTGCCCGCAGAGAAAACGACGCGCAGCATCAGACACACCGAGGAGTCAGCTTCGCGGGCAAGCCTCGCTCCAACGGGTTTCGCCCGGCCTGTAGGAGCGAACTTGTTCGCGAAACGGCGCGCTGGCACACCGCATGACTGCAGGAGATACCGAGCAACACGAGGCTGCGATGGGGTGCATCTGACACACCGCAATCGCAGCTTCGCGTGCAAGCCTCGCCAACGGGTTTCGCCCGGCCTGTAGGAGCGAACTTGTTCGCGACACGGCGCTCTGGCACACCGCATGACTGTAGGAGCTGCCGAGCAGCGCGAGGCTGCGATGGGGTGCATCTGACACACCCAAGAGTCAGCTTCGCGGGCAAGCCTCCAACGGGTTTCGCCGACCTGTAGGAGCGAACTTGTTCGCGAAACGCCGCTCTGGCACACCGCATGACTGTAGGAGCTGCCAAGCAACGCGAGGCTGCGATGGGGTGCATCTGACACACCGCAATCGCAGCTTTGCGGGCAAGCCTCGCCAACGGGTTTCGCCCGACCTGTAGGAGCGAACTTGTTCGCGAAACGCCGCTCTGGCACACCGCATGACTGTAGGAGCTGCCGAGCAGCGCGAGGCTGCGACGGGGTGCATCTGACACACCGCAATCGCAACTTCGCGTGCAAGCCTCGCCAACGGGTTTCGCCCGACCTGTAGGAGCGAACTTGTTCGCGAAACGGCGCGCTGGCACACCGCATGACTGTAGGAGCTGCCGAGCAGCGCGAGGCTGCGATGGGGTGCATCTGACACACCGCAATCGCAGCTTCGCGGGCAAGCCTCGCTCCAACGGCTTTCGCCCGGCCGCGAACGATTTGCAGTGGGTCAAGCGCGGCTGCGATCAATTGCAAAACCGGCCCACGTCTGGCTCACCGGCATCAGCTCAAGGCTGTTGATGTTGACGTGCGCCGGGGTATTCATGATCCAGAAAATGGTGTCGGCGATATCTTGTGGCTGGATCGGCTCGGCACCTGCGTAAGTCGCGTCGTACTTGGATTGGTCGCCACCAAAGCGCACCAGCGAGAACTCGCTTTCACACAGCCCTGGCTCAAGGTTGGTCACACGCACGCCGGTGCCGACCAGATCGTTGCGCAGGTTCAGCGAGAATTGACCGACGAACGCTTTGGTGCCGCCATACACGTTGCCGCCCGGATACGGATAGTTGCCCGCCACTGAACCGAGGTTGACGATGCTTGCGCCGCGACCATGAGCAATCAAACGCGACAACAGCAAGCGCGTGGTGTAGACCAGCCCTTTGACGTTGGTGTCGATCATGGTGTCCCAGTCGTCCAGATCGCACTTGGGCGCAGGGTCGATGCCCAGCGCCAGGCCTGCGTTGTTGATCAGGCCCCGAATCTTCGCGAACTCTTCCGGCAGGCTATCAATTGCGCTCTCCATGGCCGCGCGGTCGCGCACGTCCAGCACCAGCGTGTGCACCTTGGTCTGCTTCGACAATTCAGCGCTGAGGGCATTCAGACGGTCTTCACGACGGCCCGTGAGTACCAGCGACCAGCCAGCCTCGGCAAAACGACGGGCGCAGGCTTCGCCAAATCCGGACGTCGCCCCGGTAATGAATACGGTAGAAGTCATTTCGTTCTCCTGACTAAGGGCTGCGGGCTTATGAAAATAAGCACTTTGTTCGCAATGAAAGGTGATGCGACCGAAGTCACGTGTAGGAAAGTTCTGGAGAATGCCCGCCCGCAGCCTAAAGGGGCAAGTGGTTGTAGGAAGACTGACTAAACGTCACGCCACTGCTCAAAAAACGTACAACCGCTCGAAAGCCTTGTGCCATCAGGGCTACAGGTAGTTTTGCCCACCTTATCCACAGTCAGACCCACAATCTCTGGGGGCAAGTCGAAAAAGCGCAGGCCGCGTCGGACGGGGCTTTCAGGCGCCTCAATCGGCGATATCCCTTGACCTGCCCAACCGTATCTGTAGTCAAATCACCCCTGCTGTTGTTTGGGGAGACAGCTTATGTGCCCGCACACCAGAGATTGCGCTATCTACAAGGGTCTTTCCAACGGTTGCACACAGAGTTATCCACAGGAATGAGGGGCCTGTGACCTGTATAAAAAACCAGATCATGGCACGTTGACAAACCCCTCGAAAATAACGGCCGAAACGGCTGATCATAATTTGATCACCCCGCTGCAGCCCACGTATTACAAGGGCTTGCGCCAAGTACTCCCAAGTTATTCACAGTCGGTTCCACAGTAAAACTGAACAAGTCAAAACCGTGACAAAACAACCATTTGCAGCGACTTTATGTCGCGCTTTGGCACCTCTTCAAAATTGTTTTCCACAATTCCAGAAACAAGGCGCCCCGAGTAGAAAACCACCCGGGGCGCCTGTGCTGCAAGCAACGGTTTGTAGGATCAATGACCGCCGAGGTAAGCATTCCTCACTTCATCATTCGTCAGCAATTCCTGACCAGTGCCCGTCAGACGAATCTCGCCGTTGACCATTACGTAGGCGCGGTCCGACAGCTTCAGTGCGTGGTTGGCGTTCTGTTCAACGAGGAAGATGGTCATACCACTCTTGGCCAGTTCGCGCAGCGTCGAGAAGATCTGCTTCACGATGATCGGCGCCAAGCCCAGGCTCGGTTCGTCCAGCAACAGCAGCTTGGGGCGACTCATCAGCGCGCGTGCGATGGCGAGCATTTGCTGTTCACCGCCGGACATGGTCATGGCGCGCTGGTTGCGGCGCTCCTTGAGACGCGGGAACAGGTCGAACATGCGCTGCATGTCTTCGCCGGCAAACTTGTCGCCGATCGGAATCGTGCCCATCAGCAGGTTTTCTTCCACCGACATGTCGGGGAACACACGGCGCCCCTCTGGCGATTGCGCGATGCCGTTGGACGCAATGTAGTGCGAGGACTTCTGGGTGATGTCGATGCCTTGGTAGATGATTTGCCCGCTGGCGGCGCGAGGCTGGCCAAAGATCGACATCAGCAGTGTGGATTTGCCGGCGCCGTTGGAGCCGATCAGGCTGACGGTTTCGCCTTCATCAATGTGCAGCGAGACTTTCTTGAGGGCCTGAATCGGCCCGTAATACACGTCGATCTCTTTCAATTCGAGGATCGGCTTACTCATACCAACTCCTCTTCATCAGCGCCCAGATAGGCGGCGATCACTTTTGGATCGTTGCGGATTTGCTCCGGCCCGCCCATTGCGATCACGTTGCCGTGGTCAAGCACGACGATATCGTCGGAAATGCCCATGACCATGCCCATGTCGTGCTCGATCAGCACGATGGTCATGTCGTGTTCGTCGCGCAGCAAGCGGATCATCCCGCTCAGCGCTTCGGTTTCCTGTGGGTTCAGACCCGCCGCCGGTTCGTCCAGGCAGATCACCTGTGGACGCGTGCACATGGCGCGGGCAATTTCCAGACGGCGCTGCTGGCCGTAGGACAATTCCCCGGCCAGACGGTTGGCGCAGTCCACCAGATCCACCACCTCCAGCCAGTAGAAGGCCGTGCTCATGGCGTCTTCTTCGGCCTTGCGATAGCCCTTGGTGTTGAGGATGCCGGCCAGCATGTTGCGGTTGACCCACATGTGCTGCGCCACCAGCAGGTTCTCGATGACCGACATTTCCTTGAACAGGCGAATGTTCTGGAACGTGCGAGCCAGCCCTGCCCGGTTCACCAGGTGCGTGCCGCCGAACATTTTGTAGAACACCCGGCTGGCGAAACGGCGAGGGGACACGAAGTCAGTGGCCTGAAACGGCTCGCCCAGCAGCTTGATTACGTTGGTGGTGGTGCCGCGAGTGTGCAGATTGATGCGCCCGCCGGTGGCCTTATAGAAGCCGGTCAGACAGTTGAAGACGGTGGTCTTACCGGCGCCGTTTGGGCCGATCAAGGCGAAGATCGAGTTGCGACGCACCTTCAGGCTGACGTCGCTCAGGGCTTTGATGCCACCGAAGTGCATCGCCAGTTTATCAACGGACAGAACGATTTCGTCGCTCATTGCACGCCCTCCGCTTTGACCAGCACGCCTTTGCGTGGGCGTACGCCGGTACGGCTGATGCGGATCAGGCCACGTGGGCGCCAGATCATCATCAATACCATCAGGATGCCGAACAGCAGCACGCGGTACTCGGCAAAGCTGCGCAGCAATTCAGGCGCCACGGTCAGCACGAACGCCGCAATCACCACGCCCACTGTCGAGCCCATGCCGCCGAGCACGACGATGGCGAGAATCAGTGCCGACTCGAAAAAGGTGAACGAGGTCGGGTTGATGAAGCCCTGATAGCTGGCGAAAAACACCCCGGCCAATCCAGCCGTCGAAGCGCCGATGGTGAACGCCGAAAGCTTGACCAGCACATGGTTCAGGCCCATGGAGCGGCAGGCGATTTCATCTTCGCGCAGGGCTTCCCAGGCGCGGCCGACTGGCATACGGGTCAGGCGGTGCTTGATGTACAGCACGGCCAGTACCACCAGGAACAGCACGGCGTAGATGAAGATGAATTTCAGATCAGGGTTGTATTCGAAACCGAAATACTCATGAATCGGCACGCCGCCATCTTTGGCGCGACGGCCAAATTCCAGGCCGAAGATCGTCGGTGCAGGCACTGCCACGCCGTTCGGGCCACCGGTGAACGACAGCCAGTTGTTGAGCACCAGACGAATGATTTCACCAAAACCAAGGGTCACGATGGCCAGGTAGTCGCCGTGCATGCGCAACACAGGGAAGCCGAGAATGCAGCCTGCCAACGCAGCGGCAATCGCTGCCAACGGCAATGCCGACCAGAAACCCAGGCCCAGATACTGGTACCCCAGCGCCAGTCCGTAGGCGCCGATAGCGTAGAACGCCACGTACCCCAGATCGAGCAAGCCAGCCAGGCCGACCACGATGTTCAGGCCAAGGCCCAGCAATACGTAGATCAGCCCGAGGATAACGACGGTCAGCACGTACTTGTCGGCAAACACCGGGAACACAATGGCGATGACGATCATGATCGGAATGATGTAGCGCAGGCGCGACTTGTAGTCCGGTGCCAGCACATGCACGCCAGAGCCCGAACTTTCGAAGCTCTGGGCGATGGCAACGCCTTTTGGCGTCTGCATGAACAGACTCAGCACCAGACGGCCGACCATCACCACGCCGACCAGCACGGCCACGCGGGTGGGTTGCAGGTTGAAGCCGTAGCCGTCGAGCACGACGCCGACAATGGGGCCGAAGACGATCAGCGCCAGCAGGCCGGCAATGACGGCATCGATGAGGCTTTGTTTGATGTCGATGGGTTTGATAGGTGCGGACATACTTATACCTTCGCCACGAGTGGGCGACCCAGCAGGCCTTGAGGACGGAAAATCAGGATCACCACCAACAGGCCGAAACTGAACACGTCTTTGTAATCGGAGTTGATCAAGCCGGAGAATTGCGATTCGGCAACCCCGAGAATCAGGCCCCCGAGCATCGCGCCCGGCAACGAACCGATCCCGCCCAGTACCGCAGCCGTGAACGCTTTAATGCCAATCACGAAACCGGCGAAGAAGTCGAACGTGCCGTAGTTCATGGTGATCAGCACGCCGGCCAGTGCAGCCATGGCAGCGCCGATGATGAACACGTAGGAAATGACCCGGTCAGTGTTGATCCCCAGGATCGACGCCATCTTGCGATCCTGCTGCGTAGCGCGGCACATGCGGCCCAGCTTGGTGTACTTGATGATGTACGTCAGCACGCCCATCCCGACGAATGCGGCAATGAGGATGAAGATTTTGGTGTAGGTGATCTGCACGAAACCTGAGCCGATCTCAAAACGCAGTGCGCCTTCGAGCATCGTCGGAACGCCCTGCTGCCGTGGGCCTTGGGCGATCTGCGCGTAGTTTTGCAGGATCAGGGAAATACCGATGGCACTGATCAGCGGTGCCAGGCGGGTCGAGTTACGCAGCGGCTTGTAGGCCACCCGCTCGATGACAAAACCATACACGCCGGTCACCACGATGGTGAAGATCAGCGTGCCGAGAATCAGGAAAGGGAAGGACTCGACACCGAAGAACGACAGGACCGCAAGACCTATTGCCGCCAGGTAAGCGGAGATCATGTACACGTCGCCGTGGGCGAAGTTGATCATGCCGATGATGCCGTAAACCATCGTGTAACCGATGGCGATCAGGCCATAGACCGAACCGAGGGTCAGGCCGTTGACCATTTGTTGCAGAAAAATACCATCCATCACGCACGCTCACGAACTTGAAAGGCCACGGTGGAACCAACCCGCGTTCACCCTCGTGAGGTGTGGCGGGCCGGACGCATGTGGCAACAGAAGAAATCCGGGGCCGCCATGATGACGAACCCCAATAACCGAACAGCTGGCTGCGCGAGTCCAACCTCGCGCCACCTGCCGCCCGACTAAGCGCTCAACTTACTTCTGCTTTTCGAGCTGGTGGTATTTACCATCCTTGTCCCACTGGTAAACCACGTAATCGGAGACTTTCAGGTCACCCTTGGCGTCCCAGGACTTCTCGCCCATGACGGTTTTGACCGGGTGGGATTTGAGGAACTTGGAAGCGTCTTCGCCCTTGTTGGACTTGGCGCCGTTGAAGCCAGCCGCCAGGGCCTGAACCGAAGCGTAGGCGTACAGGGTGTAGCCCTCAGGCTCGTAGCCGGACTTGCGGAACTGGTCCACCACAGCCTTGCTGTCTGGCAGCATGCGTGGGTCGGCGCCGAAGGTCATGTACACGCCATCAACGTACTGAGCGCCGCCAGCGGTGGTGACCAACTCGTCGGTTACAACGCCATCGTCAGACATGAACTTCACGTCTTTGAGGCCTTGCTCACGCAGTTGACGAACCAGTGGACCGGCTTCCGGGTGCAGACCGCCGAAGTAAACGACGTCGGCACCTACGGAACGAATTTTGGTGACCAGGGCGCTGAAGTCTTTCTCGCCACGGGTCAGGCCTTCTTCCAGCACCGGTTTCACGCCGCGTTTGGTGAGTTGCTTGGAGGTCGCGTCAGCCAGGCCTTTGCCGTAGGTGTCTTTGTCGTTGATGACTGCGATTTTCTTGCCTTTGAGCACGTCGACAATGTAGTCGCCGGCAACGATCCCTTGCTGGTCGTCACGGCCGCACATGCGGAACATGGCGTTCAGGCCGCGCTCGGTAACGGTTGGGTTGGTGGAACCTGGGGTGATCGCGATGATGCCCGCTTCGTCATAGACTTCCGATGCCGGGATGGTCGAGGAAGAGCAGAAGTGACCCACCACGCCAGCGACTTTATCGGACGCTGCCTTGTTGGCAACGGCTACGGCCTGTTTAGGCTCGCAAGCATCGTCGTATGCGGTCAGTGCGATTTTCTCGCCGTTAATCCCGCCCGCGGCGTTGATGGCATCAGCAGCGGCTTGTGCGCCCTTCATGTATTGCTCGCCAAACGAGGCGTTGGCGCCAGTCATTGGGCCGGCAACCCCGATCTTCACATCAGCTTGTGCAAAAGAAGCTGCACCCAGTGCGCTAGCCACTGCGAGTGCCAGAAAGCCTTTCCTGTAAAACGTCTGCGACATGAGTTGGTGCTCCTAGGTTTTTTAATTAGCACTGCGACCACTGGTTGCTCAGAGCAAGTGGCGTGCCATCGGTTTTTTATTCTGAAAAAAGTCGTCGTGTAGTTGCCATTCGACTGTTTTGAGCCCTTTTTAACTGGGCGTGCAACCGTCTAAACCGCGCAAGGTGCAACCCTGCCTTTCATAAAGCGCAACCGCGCCTTTTCATGTGCGCAACCTCGCCACCGTTCGCCGTACAACCCTGTTGTTACAACGTGCGTCACCGAACTGCACACCGCCGGTGCGGTGACGCTACGGGACGCACCATTTGAGGTTAGTGGACGTAGGAGAAAACGCCGCAGATTGAGGGATTTTTCCTATCAAATCACGATGCGAAGGCACTGGCCTGCATGGTATAGCGAAAAGCCAGCTTCATATAAAGAGCTGCGCAAACTGATTGCAGACAGCGGCTGCATGTTGGCAAAGGGAATCGGCAACGCTTGAGCGTTACCGGTACACAGATAATCGGCGAAGGCTTTGCCCACAACCGTACCTGTGGTGTTGCCACGGCCGTTGTATCCGGTCACGGCGACCAATCCTGGGGCAGGCTCGAACATCCGCAGCAGATGATCAGGGGTAAAGGCGATGCAGCCGGTCCAGGTGCATTCCCACTCGACCTTCTTCAAGTACGGGAAGTAGTGCTGCTGAACGCGATCGGCCCAGGCTTTCAAGAACCAAGCGGGTTTTTGATTGCCATTGCCCAGGCTACCGAGCAACAGGCGGCCATCGGCGTCGCGGCGAATGCTGCTCAGCACCTGGCGGGTGTCCCATGAGCCCTGCCCGCCCGGCAGGATCTGTTTCGCCGCGTCCTGAGTCAAAGGCGCCGAGGCGACCTGGTAGTAATAGCCAGGGAAGAAATGACGTCGCAGCTCAGTCCATTCGCCTTCGGTATACGCGTTGGACGCAATCACCACTTGCTCGGCCAGCACAGCGCCGTGCTCGGTGATGACGCACCAGCGGTCGCCTTGTCGTTCGAGTTTTTGCACCGGTGAGTGGTCGTAGCGTTGCCCGCCAAGCCGAGTGACGACTTCGGCCAGACCACTGGTGTACGCCATCGGATTGATGGTTCCGGCTCGAAGGTCGAGCAAGGCGGAGGTGATTTCTTGGGTGCCGGTGGCATCCTGGCAGGCTTTGCCGGTGAGCAATTCAACGGGCGCGCCACGGCGCTTCCATTGTTCTTCGCGACTGCGCAGGTCCGCCTGGCCGCGGGCGTTGTGCGCCATGTGCAGCGTGCCTTTGCGCTGGGCCTGGCAATCGATGCCGTATTTTTCGATCAGGCTGAACACCAGCGAAGGCGCGTCACCGAGCATCTTGTTGAGCTGGCTGCCGACCGTTTCACCGAACCCGGCTTCGATTTCGTCGGGTGGAATCCACATGCCGGCGTTGACCAATCCCACGTTGCGCCCCGAACCACCCTGCCCGGTGCGATGGGCCTCGATAACGGCTACGCGCTTGCCTTGTTCGAGCAGGTGAATCGCCGCCGACAATCCAGTGATGCCCGCGCCAATGACGCAGACATCCACCTTAACCTCGCCTTTCAACGCTGGCGCCTCAGGCCTCTGCGGCGTCAGCGTTTCCCACAGACATTCTTCGCGTAGCGGCATCGCAAAACCTCTAGAAGAGACACATGCACCGATCGTTCCCACGCTCCGCGTGGTAGCGCAACGCTGGACGCTCCCATGCAGAGCGTGGGAACGATCACCAAACCTTGTAGGAGCTGCCGAAGGCTGCGATGCGGCTCCCCTGACACACCGCAATCGCAGCCTTCGGCAGCTCCTACAAGGGCTGCGCCTAAATCACAAAGCTATCAATCAAACGTAATCCCCTGCGCCAACGGCAGCTCGCGGGAGTAGTTGACGGTCGCGGTCTGGCGCCGCATGTAGCCCTTCCACGCATCGGAACCCGACTCACGGCCGCCGCCGGTTTCTTTCTCACCGCCAAACGCGCCGCCGATTTCCGCACCGCTCGGGCCGATGTTGACGTTGGCGATCCCGCAATCACTGCCCAGCGCTGAAATGAACTGCTCGGCTTCGCGCACGTCAGTGGTAAAAATGCACGACGACAAGCCTTGCGGCACATCGTTGTTCAAACGCACGGCTTCAGCGAAATCGTCGTAGCCGACCACGTACAGAATCGGCGCGAAGGTTTCGGTGCGCACCACATCGCTTTGCTCAGGCATCTCGACGATGGCTGGCGAGACGTAATAGGCATTCGGGAACTGATCTTCCAACTGACGCTTGCCGCCAAACACTTTGCCGCCTTCGCTCAGGGCCTGTTCCAGCGCGTCCTGCATGTTCTCGAAACTGGCTTTGTCGATCAGCGGACCGATCAGATTGCCTTCCAGGGGGTGGCCGATGCGCACTTTGGCGTAAGCGGTTTTCAGGCGTTCAACGAAATCGGCCTTCACCGAGTTGTGTGCGATCAAACGACGCAGCGTGGTGCAGCGCTGCCCGGCCGTACCCACGGCGCTGAACAGAACGCCGCGCACAGCCAGATCCAGATCAGCGCTTGGCGCGAGGATCATGGCGTTGTTGCCACCCAGCTCAAGAATGCTGCGTGCGAAACGCGCAGCGACTTTCGGCGCCACTTCGCGGCCCATACGCGTACTGCCAGTGGCGCTGATCAGCGCGACGCGGGTGTCATCGACCAATGCTTCGCCGGCATCGCGACCGCCGATGACCACTTGGGCCAGGTATTGCGGCGCGTCAGCAAAACCCTTGGCGACGCGGTCGAACAGCGCCTGGCAGGCCAGACCGGTCAGCGGGGTTTTTTCCGAAGGCTTCCAGATCACCGAGTTACCGCAGACCAGCGCCAGCGCGGTGTTCCACGACCAGACCGCCACCGGGAAGTTGAACGCGCTGATCACCCCCACCACGCCCAGCGGATGCCAGGTTTCACGCATGTGGTGGCCCGGACGCTCGGACGCGATGGTCAGGCCGTACATCTGGCGGGACAGACCGACCGCGAAGTCGCAGATGTCGATCATTTCCTGCACTTCACCCAGACCTTCCTGGGTGATCTTGCCCGCTTCCCACGACACCAGCTCGCCGAGGTCAGCCTTGTGCGTGCGCAGCGCTTCGCCGAACAAACGAATAAGCTCGCCGCGGCGCGGTGCCGGCACTTTGCGCCAGGCTTCGAACGCGTGGTCGGCGCGGGTAATGCGCTGCTCGACTTCGGCTGCGCCTTCCCAGTGAACGGCTGCTACCTGGCTGCCATCCACAGGGGTATGCACCGGTTTGTCGCCGTTCTGATACAGCGCGGGATCGACGCCAAGGCGGGTAAGCAGGTCGGTAAGCATGATTTCTCCAGAGTTTCGTAAGCTGAGCAGCGAATGCGGAATGCTGAAATATGATGATTTCGTCAGCGTGTAGTAATAGCTGGCCTCAAGCGCTGCCACAAACGACCATTAGGCGAGATATCATTCCGTTTTTTCATGCTGACGCGGACTGGCCCGAACATGTTGAACAAACGCCACTTGCCCTCGATCACGGCCCTGCAATGTTTTGAGGCCGTCACCCGGCACCTCAGTTTTACCCGCGCCGCCGAGGAGCTGAATCTGACGCAAAGCGCGGTCAGCAAGCAAGTGGCGCAGCTGGAAGAACTGGTCCAGCACCTGCTGTTTCGTCGGGTGCGTCGTCGCTTGCAACTGACACCTGCAGGCGCGCTTTATCTGGGGGAAGTCAGGAAGATCCTGAGTCAGGTGGAGATGTCGACGCATTTTCTGCGCTCCTACGGCGGCGAAACCGAAGTCCTGCGCGTATCAACGCCATCGACCTTCGGTGCGCGCTGGCTGGTCCCACGGCTCAAAGGCTGGCGACTGCGTCATCCGCATATTCATCTGGACCTGATCAACGAGCAGGAAACCGATGATCTGGCCCAGGGCCGCTGCGACATGAGCTTCTACTTCGGCCAGGGCGCCAGACCCGGCGCCGAAAGCATGAAGCTGTTCAGCGAAGAGCTGATCCCGGTGTGTTCCCCCGGCAGCCTGCCGGATACGCCCTTCACCGAGCCGACGCAGTTGAGCGAATTGGTGCTGCTGCAGAGTGCATCGCGCCCGCAAGCCTGGCACGACTGGTTCGACAGCCAGGGTTATCAGACCGAGCACAGCTATCACGGTCCGCGCTTCGAGACGTTCTATATGTGCATTCGCGCAGCCCAGGTAGGTTGCGGCGTGGCGCTGCTGCCCAGGTTTCTGGTGGAGGAGGAGCTGGCCGACGGCAAACTGGTCATTCCCTGGGCCCATGCGTTGCCCAGTCGCGACGCCTATTACCTGGCGTATCCCGAGCATGCTGCGGACGTGCCGAAGGTTCGGGATTTTGTGGCGTGGATGCGCGACAGCCTGTAGGAGCGAACTTGTTCGCGAGACGTTTTCCCAGACACACCGCGTCACCCGTCTCGCCAACAAGTTGGCTCCTACAGAAAGCCGGATCCCACGCAACGCCAAACAAATCTGCCCCAACCCGCCCTCCGCTGGCATTATGTCGGGCATCGTCAAAACAATCCGGACGTACCGCCGCAGCGCTTGCGCTGGCCGTATGCGACGCCGACTTGATATCCAGTGGCCCTGTCTGGCGGCCGCTGCTGGCTGGAGCGACACCATGAGCGAGAGCGCTTTCTCCGAACGCATCGTGCAAAACCTGCTCGACACCGACCTCTACAAGCTGACCATGATGCAGGCCGTGCTGCACAACTACCCCAACGTAGAGGTGGAATGGGAGTTTCGCTGCCGCAACGGCGAGGACCTGCGGCCGTACCTGATGGAAATCCGCCACCAGATCGAACAATTGTGTGAGCTGTCGCTGAGCGTCGAGGAGATGGGCTTTCTCGAAAACATCACTTTCATGAAGCCCGACTTCCTGCGCTTCCTCGGCCTGTTCCGCTTCAACATGCGTTACGTCCACACCAGCATCGAAGATGACCAACTGTGTATTCGCCTGCGCGGCCCGTGGCTGCACGTGATCATGTTCGAAGTGCCGCTGCTGGCCATCGTCAGCGAAGTGCGCAATCGCCACTGCCACCCGAACACGCTACTGAGCGCCGCGCGGGACCAGCTCTACAGCAAGTTCGACTGGCTGACGGCCACCGCCACTCCCGATGAACTGGCGGAGCTGAAAGTCGCTGATTTCGGGACCCGCAGGCGGTTTTCCTTTGCCGTGCAGGAAGAAGTGGTGTCGGTGCTCAAGGCTGATTTCCCCGGACAGTTTGTCGGCACCAGCAACGTGCATCTGGCTCGCAAGTTCAACCTCAAGCCGTTGGGGACCATGGCCCATGAGTGGATCATGGCCCATCAACAGCTTGGTCCGCGCCTGATCGACAGTCAGATCGCAGCACTCGATTGCTGGGTCCGCGAGTACCGAGGGCTGCTGGGCATTGCCCTCACCGACTGCATCACCACCGACGCTTTTCTGCGGGATTTCGATCTGTTTTTTGCCAAGCTCTTCGACGGTTTGCGTCACGACTCAGGCGACCCGGTGCAGTGGGCCGAAAAGTGCATCGTTCACTACCAGCGCCTGGGCATCGATCCGATGAGCAAAACCCTGGTGTTCTCCGACGGCCTGAACCTGCCCAAAGCCCTGGAAATATTCCGGGCGCTGCGCGGTCGGATCAATGTCAGCTTCGGCATCGGTACCAATCTGACGGCCGACGTGCCCGGCGTCACGCCGATGAACATCGTGCTGAAAATGACCGCCTGCGCGGGTCAGCCGGTGGCCAAAATCTCCGATGAGCCCGGCAAGACCCAATGCAAAGACCCCAATTTCGTGTCTTACCTGCGTCATGTTTTCAAGGTGCCAGCCTGACTCGAGCACCCCGCCCACCCCTTTGATATGCCTATTTTTCTTCTTCTGCATAAGGAGTAAATCATGCAAGCCGTACAGCTCGAGATCGCAAAAGAGCTCAACGTTCAGGCGCCGTTCGCCAATCCGGGCGAGCTTGAGGCCGAGGTCACACGTCGTATCCAGTTCATCAAAGAACGCCTGCAAGCGTCGCGCCTGAAGGTGCTGGTGTTGGGCATCAGTGGCGGGGTCGATTCGCTGACTGCAGGCCTGCTGGCTCAGCGCGCGGTGAAAGAACTGCGCGAGAGTACCGGCGATAACGGCTATCAATTCATCGCCGTGCGCCTGCCGTATCACATTCAGCACGACGAACATGAAGCCACCGCTTCGGTCGACTTCATCAAGCCAGACGAGCGCCACACGGTGGACATTGCGCCCTCCGTCAAAGCACTGGTCGAGCAGGTAAAGGCGTTTGAAGGGCAGTCGGATTCTGCCGTCGATTTCGTCAAAGGCAACATCAAGGCACGCACGCGCATGGTTGCGCAGTACACCATTGCCGGTGTGCGCGGCGGATTGGTGATCGGGACGGATCACGCGGCGGAAGCGGTCATGGGTTTCTTCACCAAGTTCGGTGACGGCGCTTGCGACCTTGCGCCTTTGAGCGGTCTGGTGAAAAACCAGGTCCGCGCGATTGCTCGCAGCTTCGGGGCGCCGGAGAACCTGGTCGAGAAAATTCCGACTGCTGACCTGGAAGACCTGGTACCCGGCAAACCGGACGAAGCGTCCCACGGCGTGACCTACGCCGAGATCGACGCCTTTCTGCACGGCGAGCCGCTGCGTCAGGAAGCGTTCGACATCATCGTCAACACGTACCGCAAGACCCAGCACAAGCGGGATTTGCCGTACGCTCCTTGATGAGTTGATGCGACCCCTGTAAGAGCTGCCGAAAGCTGCGATGCCGTTCCCATGACACACAGCAATCGCAGCCTTCGGCAGCTCCTACAGGTTTGTGCGTTAACCCAGCCGAATAAATGCCCAGCACTTCAATCGAAAACGGAATGACCCCGTCGATTTTTTTCGCTTGTGGGGGTCAGCCTTCGGGGCTTAGATAGCGGCCTAACTTTCACAGTCAGAGCCGCTGCCATGCCGTCCTTCCAAGGCCTTTTTTCTCTTGTTGCATCCACCGTCAGCCAGCCTGCGGCCGACTGGCTGTACGACCACGTCCAGGTGCCAGACGGCTTGCACGCCTATGCCTGGAGCGATGACGCGATCCACCGCGTGTGGCTGGCCCAAGCCCTGAACCTGTGCCTGTTCCACAAGTTGGTTGAGGCGGTGCCGGATGGCCGTCGCTATGTCGATGAGCAGGCACAAAACGGACGCAAGGTGGTGTTCGATCATGGCGCCATTCGCACAGTGGACTGGGCCGCGAACGGCGAATTGCCCCGTGGCCGTCACGCCTTCTCGCGGATTCTGGAGCCCCTGGGCTTTACCGACGTGCGCACTTATCCGTTGACCAAACTCAACATGACCGGCTGGGGCTATCGCCAGCTGGATCTGCCGGAAGACATCTCGCAGTTCTTCGTGTCGGAATTGCATCCAGGCCGCTTGAGTGAAGCGTTCCAGAACGCCGTCAGCCGCGTGGTCGGCTCAAGCCGCGATCCACTGGGCGCAGAACACCTGAGTATCCTCAAGCGCCTGCAACTGACCCGCCATTGCAGCCTGGAAGAAGCGACGCAGTTGCTCCCCGCTGTCTATCGGGCATTTGGCCGTCAGCACGGCGTGGTGCAGGAAGCTGACTATCGCGTGCTACTGGGCGAAAGCGCGGAGATGGCGTGGATTGCCACCGAAGGCAACAGCTTCAATCACTTGACCGACCGGGTCGTGGATCTGGAAGCCGTGGTGGAGGAGCAGATTCGTCTGGAGCGGTCGATGAAGGACAGCATCGAAGTGTCGACGTCGGGCCGCGTCATGCAGACAGCCTACAAAGCCTGCACCGTCACCCGTATGCTGACCGATGGCAGCGCAAGTCTGCAGCCGCATCAAGTGCCGGGATCGTTCGTCGAGTTCATTCAGCGAAAAGTCGACCCCGACACGGGCAAGATCGACCTGAATTTCGACAGCAGCAATGCGCAGGGGATTTTCAAGATGACCGATTCAAAGCGCTGATCTGTCGCTTTTGTTGGAGCGAGGCTTGCCCGCGAAGCTGAGATTTTGGTGTGTCAGGTGTACCGGGTCGCTGGCTTCGCGGGCAAGCCTCGCTTGTATGGTAGGACTTGAAGGGAGGAGGAGGGACAAGACTCGCATCTGACTGTTCGCGCAGTACAGACCGTTGGAGATTTCACCCCTCCTCCTTTCACCCAAGCGCCGATAAAGAATGCTTCTGGCTAGACCGACGATAGGAACAAGCCTGCGCCTCTGGGTGACCCCTTCAAGTCCCTGAACCTTATCCCGGAGGTTATTCCCATGGCAATGCTGGTCTGTGCATCAAAACCGATCGTGGGCGTAGATGTCGCCAAAGATGAGTTGGTGATCTACCACGCCGAGCGCGATCTGCAGGAGGCTATTCCCAACACCAAAGCGGCTATCAAAAAGTGGTTGAAAGCGCTGCCGACAAAAGTCGCAGTCGCCATTGAAGCCACCAATGTCTATCACCTGCTGTTTGCCGATATGGCCCATGAGAGCGGCTGTGTCGTCTACATGGTCGGTGGATACGAGCTGAGCCACTACCGCAAAGGCGTCAATGTACGCGCCAAGACCGATGCCCTGGATGCCCGTTTGCTGGCGCGCTATTTGAAAAATGAAGCCGAAGAGCTGCACCCGTGGACGCCGCCATCGCCGCTCTATCGTCAATTGCTGAGCCTGTTCCGCAGACGTGCCGCGCTGGTCCAGGCACGCACCAGCCTGACTCAAAGCTGGGCTAACGAGGCGCTTCTGAAAACGTCATTCGCAGCTCAGGTCAAGTCAATGCAAAGACTTGAGGCACTTGTCGAGAAGATGATCAGGAGTCTCCTGGAAAAGGCTGGGTTGCTGGGGGCATTGAAACGTTGCATGCAGGTTGAGGGGATTGGATTTTTAACAGCGGCACGGCTGCTGACCACCTTTGAGCGAGGCACGTTCAGAGGCAGCGATGCGTTTATCGCTTTTCTGGGCATGGACTTGCGGGTGTCCAAGTCGGGACAAAAGGACGGGCGCCGCAGCCTGACCAAACGGGGCGACTCGGAAGCCCGTCGACTGCTCTACAACGCGGCGATGTCCGCCAGCCGCACAGCCGCCTGGAAACCCTTTTACGAACAGCAAAGAGCTCGCGGATTCAGTACCACGCAGGCGCTGGTTATCCTTGGCCGTAAACTGGCAAGGGTGGTATTCGCTTTGCTGAAAAGCCAAAGCGAATACCAATCAAAGGCTGTTTAGGGGGTTACGCAGGACCATAGAATCTCCAACAA